>ERZ795060.244-NODE-244-length-78647-cov-6.579614_pt1 | contig 78647 bp, 72 predicted proteins | sample MGYA00375144_ERZ795060 | MGnify/ENA primary metagenome ERZ795060 (study PRJEB30189, sample SAMN05720157) | activated sludge metagenome | isolation source: anaerobic digester from wastewater treatment plant | place: Japan | collected 2015-05-15 ... | reverse complement strand
ATTATCGTCCCATTCCTGCTGCACCCATTCGAGGTAGCAGAGGCGCGGGCAGTAGGCATACTCATTCAGCATCCGGGCGGGGATGAGGTCCGGCGGGGGAACGGGCGGGGAAAGGGGCGTGGCAGCGAAATCGGGCATGGCACACCTCGCGTGTCATTTCGGCGCGGCGGCGAAGATTCCCAAGCCGCAATGGCGCCCCGCGCCGAGGGCGAGGGGGCCGGTGAGGGGATCGCGAAAGCGGATCCACGCGTGCCAAGCGGGGCATTTCTTCAAATAATCGGGCCGGTGATATTGCCGGGGGTGGAGCGATCCGGGATGGTACGGCGCTTTACGCAAGTTGAATTCCGCAATGCTTTCTACCTTCAAACCGGCCTGCTGGACCGCCTGCAGGAAGAGTTTATCCGCCTTTTCCCGCCGGCCATCATCATAACCGGGTAGCAGAACAGGCGTGACGGAGGCCCACTCTGAGGTGGATTTGACAAACGCCCCGGCCACGGAATCGATTGTCCGCATGGGGAACAAGATTCCCCGGCTCCGATTCGCCGGATCGGTTAATTCCTGGCCATAGAGGCAACGTTTCACCCATTCGACACATTTTCCATCGCCTCCATAGGGTTCAGCAATCATCAACCGGCGAATAAACCCGTCGGCATGCCGATGAACGATTGACGGGAGCGGTAAATAGGAAAACCGGGGCGGGGTGTCCCTGGCTCCGTTGGCGTGACCGGCGAGGTACACTTCGGGATTTATTTCCGGGAACCGGGCCGCGAAATCGTCGCGATTGCGGATATCCCCTTCGTTCCGGCAGAGGAGCGAACGCAGCATGGCGGCGGCGAAAACCACATTCTCGTGGGGCAACGCTACCCAGTGATCGTCGGCATTCCGGATTTCAAAGACAGCATAAGGCCGGGGAGGGGGAGACTCATCTGAAAGATAGCAAATCCGATCATACCGGACCGGTTTGAGAGGGGGGTTATAGATTTTCCCCTTCACACTATGAATAAACGTCTCGTACACGGCTTCCAAGTTTTGGAGGGATCCTGGTTTGGGCACCCGTTTGAGTTGATTCGTTTGGGTATGATTCCGGCGCCAGGGCCTCCATCGAACTCCGGATAAAGCAGCGGCTTCTTGCTCATCCAGGATTCGGCCATTGCCGCAGGCCATATCGATCCCCCAGCCGAACGTCAGAATCTGCCGCGATTCCGCGCATAGGAGATTCACAAACTGACGCACGGATGGATCATCGCTTTCAGGAAGAGTCCACAGGTAATGAATGGTTTGGCCATCGAGGAGCCGGTGGGGTTGGACGGTTTTTCCCGTTAAGCGATTATTCCGCTCTAATTGCATATTGCTGTCGTTATTGGGCACGAACAGAGTAATCGCGGGGGCGAGCCGGGCCTGGGGCGCAATAATCAAAGGGGGATTTTGCTGTTCCAGCCACGAAAAAGCCCTGGCTTTTTCTTCGGACCAGAGAGGATTACGGCACCCGCCACGCGCCCCCGCGATCAAGGCTTGAAATAAACGAAACGGCGAGGGCGGCCATTCCGGCTCGCCCCCATCCGCTTCTCCGTGAAACAAGGGATCCATGAGGGTAACGGAGATACAGAAGTATTTGTTCATGATCCACCTGTCATTCTTCTTTTGATTTCTTATCTTTTTTCTTCAAGGCATCGTTCGCGGCTTTTTTATCAAACCGCGCGATGCGGGATGCTCCGACACCAAACGCCGACGCGGCGGCTACGGCATATTCTCGTGCCTTTTCATGAGAGAGAGAAAATGGATCCCGTTGACCATGGTGGCTGACGATTTCCCATTCGGCCGGCTTTTCCGGATCCGGGACCAATTGGCATCCCTCCCGCAGAAACGTTTCTTGCGGCGCGGTGAAGCATACGAGCGACAAACCCAGAATATACCGCCGCAAAGCCAATGTGCCTTCAGGAGGTTCCGCCTTCAGGGCCCGGACAGCGGCCAGATTCAGGGCCGCGTCACGGCGGATTTCCTTGCGAACGATGACTCCGCCATGCGTCCAAGGAGCAGGTACATGAGCCAATCCCATTTCTGCTTTAGGCCCCTTGGTGGTCACTTCCACTTCACCATCGGCAAGCAACTCCCCGGCAATGGTGGTATATTGCGCAGAGCGATGAAGCATTTCGACATCGTAAGCACGGATCACCGAACGTATGATCCGGGGCAGTTTCACTTGCGTCTCGCGGGAATCCCAACTGCCAAAAACAATGGAAGTGGGAGCGATTTTGGCCAGAGGCCCGGCATTGCCTTTTTCCCGGACTGTGAGAAAAGCTTTTTTCAATTCTTCCTTTAGATCAGAAAATCGTACAATCGCATCCGCAGCGCGGTGACCGGCATCGAGCAGGTTGATTTCCCGATCTCCGGCCTGAATGGTGATTTGCGGTACCAGCTTCGAATAAGGTTCATTCTTGAAGATGGGCTCCATGCGGTTGGCTTGCGAACCGACACTGTCAATCTGGCAGACTTTCATTCCATTTTCGAACCGGTCCATGTTATAGCCAAGCCATTCATCCTCCCGCTTCCCTTCAGGCTTGGCATAAGTAGGCGGGAAAATTACAGCGCCTTTGCCTTCGACGGGATCCAACCATTGCCGCATGACAATTGCCGCATAGGGGCTCTCATCCACCAACCACTCGTCGAATTGGTTTAAGGTTTGTTGGTCATTCATGACGAACCTCCTGATGAATTGGGATGGCATAATCCAATCCCTTATAATTCCCTCGTGAAACAATTTGAAACCGAAATGTCTGGGTATTTCCAATTGGCAAGCGACCGGATGCAGCAATTCGGGCGGTTAAAGTTGGCAGCGGTCTGTTCCAGGTAGAATAGTAATAATCGTTTTTATCTTGGGCTGGTCGAAAGCCTTGAATACCCACAGCCGCCAATATCTCAACGATAGGAAAAGTATTGACTTTCATTTGTTGTTCGTTGGGAGAGTAACCTACATCAATGGCATTCCATGCAGCCCGCGGGTCAAATCCGAAACGTCCGCTCAAGGGCATACTGACATTAAGAATGTTTTCAGCATTTAGAAGATTAATTTCTTTCAAGGCGGCCTGCAAATTCAATATAATACTTTCAAACGATTGCTGTCCTGCCCATAATTTGAACGAATTGCTTTTTCCACTCGTATCAAGCCACCAATCGAGATAGAGGTTCCACTGATTGATACAGATAGGATGGATTTTATCCTCTCCACGGTTTTTATCAGATTCGAAAGTAGCGGTTCGTAATCTATCAAGCAATTGGCAGAATAGATTCTGTTGCTTTTCTTTAATTACCACGTGAAATTGATCTTTCTCAAACCACCCCTCCGCGCCGGGCCAGAGGCGGTGCGCTAATTCCAGCAGCCCGCAGCAGGCGAAGAATTGTCCAGGGTTGGTGACATCCACGTTCACGGCCATGCGCGATGAATCGTTGTTCATCTTAACTCCCTCCTTCCCATGCGCTCCTATCAACGCGTTCCATCTTTCACGGGATAGCGGCCTTCGGTTTCCGCTTGCGACGCGGCGATATCCGCGCAGCGCAGCAGCGCTTCCAGCCAAGCCAGGCCCCAACGGCCGAACTGCAGTTGCAGCCGGGAGAAGCGGCGCATCACTTCGCAGGCGGCTTCTTCCTGAGCCTGCGTGGGGAGCTGGGTGGGATCAAAGGCATCCGGGTCGAAATGCGGGCGGGCGCGGCCGTGATGAGCGGCGATCAGGTGGAGGATCAAATCCCGGTGAGTATTTCCCGAAATCCCGGAATCCTGCATGGCCTCCAACAGCGAGGCAAACTCATGGCGGAAACCGCCCAGCCGGCGGGAGTTCATTCCCTTCCTCCCAGATTTGGCCAATGGCTCTCCGTTGATGTTCTGGATGGCCCGTTGCCAAACCGGCCTGGATTTCCCCTGGTCGTGATAGTTCGCGGCCAGCCGTAAGGCGGTTTGTAATTCTTCCGGCAGGCCCAGCGCCCGGGCGATCTTCTCAATATGCTCCGTCACGTGGCGGGTATGTTCCTCCACGGTGGGTGGCCGGCGCATCGCGATACGCTCCGATTGATCGATCACGGCCCGGTTTTGCGTTTCGAGCAGCACCAGGTAGTTCGCGATGGTTTCTTCTTCCTCCTCCTCGGCCGGTTCTCGGAGCGGGAGAATATAGGACACATTCTGATTGAGGTCCCGGGTTGCTTTGGCCGCGGCTTCGCGATAGGAATCACAAACGAACCATTCTCGCGTACCGGTTTCACCTTCCTGGACTTCGGTCTCCTCCGAAATCTCTTGCGCTTTCCATGAAAGCAAGAACCTATACCGGTATTCGTTGTCCCGGCGTTCGAGAATGACGCGAGTACGGTCCCCTCCTGCTTCCGCCACGTCTATCTCCGTAATCTTGGCCTTGGCGTCCAGCATTCCATGCTCACTCAAACCGCCCGCCTCAGCGGGCAAGATCACCGTGCGATAGAATAAAAATCTTTTCTCGCGATCGTTTTTCCCTTCTTCAATCAACTTTTGGAGTGTCAGTTTGCGCTCGAATTCCCCCCGGCTGTTCAAGAGAATAATCGGGAGAGAGCCATTTATGTGTCTATTTGACAATGCCTCCAATTGATTAAATACTTGTTTCGTATGATCCCGCAGCCGTTCCCGCGTCTCGAGGCGGCAGCGCTCAAACCACTCGCTCAAAGCTTCCTCATGGATGGCCTCTGAGCAGAGGAGGCGCACTTCATCCCGCCAGGCGACATAGGTCTCGGGGGGATCAGCGGTGGTCAGTCCATGCAGGAACTCAGCCACCTCGGGGCGTCCGGGAAGGGATTGGGTGATGCTGGTCAGCGACCAGGCATCGAACAGAATGTCCGTGACGGCCGCCTTGTCGGGCTGGGGAGTAAACGCTTGCCGCCGTTCGTTCTCACCAAGGCTTTCCAGCAGTTGAGTAAGCGCCTTGGGGCTGGCGTCATAACCATCCGCCCCGCGCTTAGGCAACCGTTCGAGGATTTTGATGGTTTCTTGCCGGGCGGCTTCGAAGTCCTTGACTGCGCCTTTTTTCTCTTTTCCCAGGTCAACCACGCAATCGAGGAACGATTCTTTCCCTCCCCGCCGGTTGACGCGTCCCAGCCGTTGAATCATCGAATCGAGAGGCATTAAATCGCAAACCAGGTGATCGGCGTCCCAGTCGACGCCCACTTCCCCCGCCGAGGTACTGACCAGGTAAACGGTTTGCTCCGGCTTCGCTTCTGGCGTTAGAAACATCCGGTAAACATCATCCTTCTTGACCAGTTGGTCCCGTTCATGTCCCCGGATGGTCCCTGTCAAAAGCGACACCGGATTCGATTTTTTTGATAAGATTTCGGCAATTTTACCGGCGTTTTCCGGTGTGCGGACATAGATCAATACCTTGGCGATGGAATCCTTCCATTTCAAAGCCAACTCGGCGATTTGCTCCTCGAGCTTGGCGTTACCGGCTGGGTGAAGCCGCAAAGTTTTTTGGGCTTCGAGGCGTTGCCGGATTTCCGGTTGCGCCTCGCCGTCCAGGAGGGAGAACGTATCCTTTCCATTGGCGGAAGCCGGCGTCGCCGAGAGTTCCATCACCCGGATGGGCCGCATATCGCCGGATTTCGTTTGCTCATCCCGCACCGCTTGCAGCAGGCCGCTGAATGGGGGAGTGAGATGGGCTTCGTCATGGACGATCAACGCATCCTGCCCGATCAGCCCCGCATGATGCGCCCGCCCCACCCGGCCGTCTCCATACCCGGAGAACAACAACTTGCTGCCGGTCATGTCGATCGTGCCGATGATCACGGCGGGCCGCGCGGGATCGGCCTTCCACTCTTGGTTGTCCGCCAGTTCGCCCCGCAGCGTGCTCACCGCGAGGGGAGAACCGTCCGACGCGGCCAAGCCCTGGAGTGCCTCCCGCAATACGCCGAGTTCTTCCTTGGATTTCAGCCGGTAGTTCATCTGTTCCACGAGGTCTGTGGCCTGATCGACCACCGTGCGCCGGTTCACAATGTAGACCAGCCGCCGCGGCAGACGGTCTGCCCTTCCCTCCTGGCTGGAAAAGGCCAGGGCGATCAGCCAGATGGGGATGACGGATGTTTTGCCCAAACCGGTCGGGATTGAACAGACTTGGGGAATCTCTCCCTTCGCGAATTGCTCAAAAAGGCGGATTTGCCAGTCATACGGAGAATAACCTGTCAGGGCTTCGAACTGATCCTGAAAATTCATGGAGTCGCCTTCCTCCTTTTCTATCCGCGCACTGTAGAGAGCAATGTGCGTACGTTTTGTGTTATTTGCACAATATTAAAATATCGTAAATTTTAAATGATGCTTTTGAACGCATATTTATATACAACGGCAGGGCTAGTAATCCTGCCGTATTATCGAATCCAACATCTTACCAGACCTTTGCTATAGATGTACAATTTTATTTAGTGTATTTTATCATAAATATTTTCTGGTTTCAAGAGTGATTTTTCTTTAAACTATTTATCTAGATAAAAAATTTTCTAAATAATCGATTCGTGATTTTCACAGGGATGGAGATGCTTCTGGATTCTCTCTTCTTTTATAAAAGTAGGAAATAGATCCCGGCGAGGAAGCCTTGCATCCGTTGGAAAAATCCAGATTCTGGTATGGAGGGTGATCCTTCTGACAAACCGCGGATAGACTGGATACCTCCACGCTTTCAGCGGCTCGATTCAGATTTGGCCGCCCGAAGCGGAATTGGGGGGGGAAATAATCCTTGTGGATGAAATCAACGGAGTAAGGATAGAATCAAGGGGAGATGATGGAGATGACTAAATTGTTGCAGTTCATCAAATCCCAACCGCCCGTGTTTTTCTTATGGGCCGGTTTGGATGGACCTACCGGGGCAATTCCGTGCCGGTGGAGGTCAACACGTATTTCCCATGTTTAACCCCACGGATTCCGATCAGCAGGTCAGCGAATTGGCGTAACACGTCACCCCGGCCCCGGGCCACAATCACCTCCAGGCAATTGTGATGATCCAGATGTACGTGCAGACTGGAGATGACTTCCGCCTGAGAATGATGCTGTTGCGCAATCAATTTTTCGGTGAGTTCCCGTACATGATGATCGTACACCAGCGAGATCACCCCTAGTACTTCTTTGTTTTCCTCCACCTCCTGCTGGACGAGAAAATCCCGGATCAAATCCCGGATTCCCTCCGAGCGGTTGGTATATCCCTTGGTGCGCAAAATCTTGTCGAATTTCTCCAGCAGTTCCTCCGAAAGAGAAACACTGAATCGAATCGCTCCGCTCATACAACCTCCCCACCGGTTCGCGTCAGGATAGAAAATGGAAGGTGATCATTCCTCCGGACTGCAAACCGCGCAAGAAAATCGCGATCCCCAGCAGGGTGACCAGTACGGGAGAGAGGATTTGCAGCCAAAGGAATTGGTTCTCGCTTTTGTAGACCCGGTTCATGAATTTTTTGGCGGTGACCATCAGAATGCCGATGGTGATCAGAACCGCCGCCAGCCCGATGCTGAAGAACACGATCAGCAACATGCCAAAGAGGATGCGTTGCAGGGCCACGGCGGCGATGAGCACTACAATCGCCGAGGGGCAAGGAACCATGCCGCCGGTGACTCCCAACACCAAGAGATCCCGCCAATTGGCGTCGGCAGGGATATCGTGGGTGTGGGTTCCCGGTCCGTGCTCGTGGTCCAGCCAATTTTTCAAGGCGTGGGGATGCGCACGCGTCCCATGGACATGGGATTCAAGAGAATGGCCATGTTCATGGGGATGCGCGTGATCATGCCCGTTTCCGGGCTCATGGACATGCGGGTGGGAGTGGGGATGGCCTGATTCGTGGCCATGATCGGGCCCAAGCGCATGGTCAAGTACATGCGTGGGAGCATGCGAATGCTCCCGGGCGTGTTTATGTGCGTCAGTATGAGAATGTGCTGAGGGGGGCCAATCCGGCAGATGCTCCAGATCCAATCCCAGGCTTTCGGCCAAGCGCCGGCGCTGGTAGGCCCCATAGCGTTTGAGAAACATCAATACTCCGATCAGGACGATCAGCAGGCCGGAAAATGCCTCGATGAGGGGTATCAGTTTATCCGGCACGATATATTGCGAAAAGTACAGCGTAATCAGCCCCAGGAGAAGCACGCTAGAGATATGCGTCAAAGTCACCACAATCCCTAGAAAAACCGCGTGCCACACGGTGCCCCGCGATCCCACCAGGTAGGCCGCCACTACGGTTTTCCCATGCCCCGGCGACAAGGCGTGCGAGGCGCCGAATACGATGGAGAGCAACAAGGCCATGACGACGAAGGAGGGGCTAAGTTCTTTCGCGCCGATCATCTCCGTCCAGGTGGAATCCGGTTTGGCCGCTGGAGATGAGCCTGGAGGCTGGGGGCTTCCCATCGCTGTTCCGCCCGGCCATTGCGGGAGTGTGGATAATGTTCCCGATGGCGCCGGAAGGGATAACATATCCGATGCGCTCACGAGGGTCCGGGGTTGCAAGGCCGAGATTTTCGCCTGTACTTCCTGATCCGGTTGGATGGGGGACTTGAGGATGGCGTAGTTGCCCAGTTCGTCGGTTTCCAGGGGGAATTGGGGGATGGAGAGGGGATCCATCATCGAAGTGATCTCGGAGAGGTTCCATTCGCCCTCCTCCTTGGCCGCCTCCCCGGCCTTGTACGTGATGGAAGCTTCCAGACCCGTGACCACGTAGAGATTTTGATCGACCGGAATGGGGATGACCTTGTCCGGCGTCACGATGCCTTCGGGATGTACCGTGGTGCCCGTATGCGCCACCACCCGGATCTCCCGCACTCCCCGCATGTGGGTAAGATTATGGTCGGCAAAAACAAAACGCTTCTCGCCCGGGCCGCGCAAACGCTCGTGTTTCAACGAACAGACCAAGCGGATCTGCAGACACGTCAGCGAACCTTCGCCCCGCGAAAGGATCACTTCGGTATCCAGCAGTTCGGGAACCAGCGGGATCACCTGGCCTGCCCCATCAACCAAACCATGGGAATATTGCGAGAGGAAGCGGCTGGGAATTAGGGTCTTATATGCGGCAATTTCAGCCGGCGTGACCTTGTTGTCGCCATCCGTGTCCAGATTGGCCAATTCGTTGTAAGAGGGGATTTCGGCGAAGTCGAGAACATGCTGGGTAAATATCCCGCCGGGGGTAGTCTCGATCACTGTGTAATGGTTCAAGGAAAAATTTCCCAAGGGATGGCTCCAACCCGCCAAACAGAACAGTAATCCTCCCAATCCGGCGATGATCCATCGCCCCACTATTCCCTCCAAGGCCGTTGGGCAGAAATTGAATCGCATATTCCGGTGCACGTTCATCTCCCCAATTCCCCAATATGCGGAGCAGTTATCTGATCAATCATACCGTGAGGCCAGGCGCTTGTCACGGAGATTGCCCTGAATGTCTGAGAAACGCCTATAGGCCCCTAGCGGACTTTTGCTGCGGTGAGAATGCATGAAAGCCGAATTGATTCGGTATATCATATTTACGATAAAATTTAAATATAAATATTTTTATCTTTAACCCTTTCTTCTTAATTCCTTTCCGCCTATGATCAATTCTTCCCACATTCCTGAAACCGGCGAGACTACCGGGAAACAGGAAGGCAAAAATATTAAATCGTACCAGGAGGAATTGATCCATGCGCAAAGGGATTTCTTTAGCGGCCTTATGGCTGGCCGTAAGCATGGCCTACGCGCAAGAGGAGTACGCGTATGTGCCCATCATGACTTTTGAAGAACTGGAACCGCCACGGATCAGCGCGGCTTGGCAATTTTTCACGGATTTTGAATTGGGGGAAGGCGCCGTTGTGTATGAGGGGGAAACCTCCCTCATTCTAATCATCGATGGGGGCACTTCCCCTTGGGTTTTTTCGACATGGGAGTTCCCCGCAGAAGTGGGGACATTGGATTTATCCCACACGGATGAATTCCAAATTTGGGTGAACGCGGACAACATTTTTCAGATGAATTTCGAGTTCGGCGGCGCGAATCTGGGCTACCGGTATTACCGGGAGGAAGACATAGGGACCTGGAAAAAACTGGTTTGGTGGTACACCGAAGAGACTGCGGCGGGTTTTACCGAAGTCAACAGCTGGGGTTCATTTATCAATCCGGAGGCTTTCAGCGGTTTCCCCGCTGGTTTTGTAGGAACGATTTATATTGACGCCATCTCCGCCCGCGTGCGCCAATACAGTCCAGAAAGGGAATATTTATTGCTGAATGGATTCAATAATGAATCCGATCTGGAAGGTGTCACACTCAATCCGGACTACGCCATCGGGATTAAGAAGGGGGGGGAAGTAGCCGCTTCCGAAGGCGACGGTTTTTTGGCGTTCACACTTTCGGATACCGGGGCCAATCGATTTAGTATAGATCTCACCAACGTACCAGAATTCATGCACTATGACCGCCTGCATTTCGATATGTATGTGGACGGTGCGGCCACCGGCGGTTGGGGGAATTTCGAATTATTCGTAGATGTCTCGATGCCGGACGCCGAGGGCAACCTCCAAACCACCACCACCACCTTATTGCAGGGATCCTACTACATCGCCGCCACCGAACGCTGGTTTTCCTTCGGAGCGCAATACGGCCCGGTTCCCGATACAGAGGGTTTTCTGCTGCAACACTTCAAACAAAATGTAGCGGCTCCTGTCTATACCACAGAGGGTGCCACCATGCAAATCCGTCTGAGTTCGAACGGCGGCGGGGTGGAAGAAATTCCCATGTATATCGATAATCTTCGCCTTTCGCGGCCAGCGGGGACTCCCGTAGCGGCGTGGGAATTGTATTGAGCCCAGCCGAAACCGGCAGAGTATACACCCTTCCCGGGCGGTCTTCCCATGGACCGCCCCTTTTATTTTTGCTACGCTGAAAGAAAGGGAAGATCATGTACGGAAAGCGGGAAATTGTAAGAATTTGTTAAGAAATTCCGTAATGTCTTGACTCCTCACGTATCTTTTTTAGAATCAAGCAAGTAAATTCTTGCTAATGAACTGTCAACTATAAGCCGTGCGCCATGAAGGAGAAGATGAATGGCTATCCTTCGAATCCAGAATCTCACAAAAGAGTATTCAACCGGGTTCCTGGGCAAAAGGTTTCGGGCCTTGAATAATTTGAATCTGGAGGTGGAAGAGGGGGAGATTTTTGGTTTTCTCGGCCCCAACGGCGCGGGAAAAACCACCACCATTAAGATGTTGTTGCGCATCATCTTCCCCACGTCCGGCACGGCTTGGCTGCTGGACAAGGAGTTGGGCGAAGCGCCGGATATCCACAAAATCGGGTACATGCCCGAAAATCCCTATTTTTACCGATTCTTGACGGGCCAGGAGTTTTTGATGTTTTACGCCCGCCTTTCCGGCATGTCTTCGGGGGAAGCCCGCAAGAAAGTGGACGAGTTGCTGGAAATCGTTGGATTGACCTATGCCCGCAAAACGCGGTTGAGCGATTATTCCAAGGGGATGGTCACACGGGTGGGGCTGGCGCAATCCCTGATCACCAATCCCTCGCTCCTGTTGCTGGATGAGCCGATGTCCGGGCTGGATCCCATTGGACGGCGGGAGATCCGGGATCTGATCCACCAGCTCAAGGAGGAGCGGAAAACCATCTTCTTTTGCTCGCACATCCTCGCGGACATCGAGATGTTGTGCGACCGTATTGCCATCCTCAACAAAGGCGAACTGATCAAATTGGGAACCGTGCGGGAAATCCTCAGTTCGCAAAGTCCCGACTATATCATCTCGTTGGAAGGTCTTTCCGAAGCGGCGCTGGAGGAGATCAAAGGGATGAATATCAAAAAATACGAAGTCATCGGTGGATTCCATCATTTCACCGCGCCCAGCCAGGAGGATGCCCAACGCATTGCGCAGCGCGCGATGGCCGACCAGGGGCGCATCATCGAACTCCGGCCGGAACGGGGCACCTTGGAAGACTACTTCATCCGGGAGGTGGGAACCCGTGAATAAGATATTCACCATCGCCTTGAACACCTACAAAGAAGCGGTCCGCAATAAGATTTTTTACATCATCGCCGTGTTTGCCTTGGTGTTGCTGGCGTTCTCGTTGGTGTTGGCCACGCTGGCCCTAGGGGAGGACGACCGGATCATCAAACACGTGGGCTTGTCAGCGATCAGCATCTTCGGCCTGCTGATGGCCACCTTTGTGGGCGTCAATCTGGTTTACGAGGAGTTGGACAAACGCACGATCTACACAATCGTGGCTTCCGGAGTCCGCCGCTATGAATTTCTGGTGGGCAAGTTTTTGGGGTTGTTCCTCACCGTGGTGGCCAACGTGCTTCTGATGAGCGTGTTGCTTTGTCTCCTGATCATGGTGTGGCCGGACAGTTCGATCACCGCCACTCTGATCTTGGCCGTCTATCTGTTTCTTTTCGAGATGCTGGTGGTCAGCGCGTTGGCGATCTTGTTCTCGTCCTTTTCCACGCCGGTCTTGTCGGCGGTGTTGACCTTCATGTGCTGGGTGATCGGCCACATGTCGGAAGATTTGCTGGAATGGAGCAAGCGGCTATATGAGCAAGGGGCCACCGCCTTCTCCGGGATGCTGAAATTCATCTATTACTTGTTGCCCAATCTGGAAGTGTTCAACCTCAAAAATCAGGTGATTTACCAGGAAGACATCGGGCATGTCTTTCATCATCTGTTTTTGTATCCCCTGTACGCCATCTTTTATTCGGGAATTCTTTTGATCATCGCGATTGTTTCGTTCGCACGGCGGGATTTCAAATGAGAAAGAGCTCTCTCATCACACTCACGTTTCTGGTGGTGTTTTGCGCCGGATTTTACAAGGCGCAGCAAATGATCATCGACGACCGGACCGGCCGCCGGGTGGAAGAGAAAATCCTCATGCTCTCCAACCGTCCCGAGGTAACCAAGATTTTGGCCCTGGGCCACGAGGCGACCTTGGCGGATCTGCTCTGGATCCGGGCGATTCAGTACTTTGGAGGCAATTTCAGTACACTCGACCGGCCGGAAAAGAAGGAAGGCATGATCAACCTTTTCAACAACATGGTAGCCCTCGACCCGAAGTTCGTGGCGGCCTACAAATTCGGCGGATTCGTGATCAATGAATCCATGAAGGATCCATCCTTGGCCATCGGATTTTTGATGGATGGTGCTGACAAAAACCAACACAATCCGAGCGCCTGGCGGTTACGGTTTGATGCCGGATTCATTTCGTTTTATCAGCTCAAGGATTACGAAACCGCCAAACGCCTGTTCCTGGAAGCGGTCTATGGGGAAAACCTGGCCATCGAGGCCGATCTGGAGGCGGAGGGTGTGGTGGAAGGGTACACCGCCGAGGCGCTGTTGGACGATGATTTGCTCGGTGAAGTCAAATTCCATCCTGAGCAAGGGACCATCCGCCTTGATCTGCGGGATGCGCATGAAATCGGCCGCATCAACCTGGAACAGCCTACCCTGGTGCGGGAGTCGTTCCGGTTGCAATTCGCTCTGGAACCGCAAACTTACGGAATCATCGAAAGTGTGACCACTCCCGGCCTCAGCCTCCTCCGGGAACCGCTCCGTGCCCGTTATCTCCTCCTGGATGAAATGCAAAGCGAGGCCCCGGACGGTCTCTTCACCATCAACGAATTCCAAATTTTTGGACCGGCCAATCCCGAGGTGCCATCTTACGTGGAACGCATGGCTTATGAGATGGACCGGGCGGCGGGCCGCTTCAAAGCGGCCTGGAGCCAATACAGCCGTTATTATAAGGAAGCGGTGGAGGTGGGTGACGAAATCAGCGCCCAATTGGCCATGCAGAAACTCGACGAGATTTTCACCGGCCAATGCGTGGAGATCCTCTCCGAGGCGGTCGAATTGTATCAGAAGGAACTGGGCCGCCTACCCTCGCCGCAGATGAAAGAGTTGATCGAAGCCGGCTATCTGCAGCGGATTTTGGATGAAAAAAATGCGGAAAATCCTGAATTCGCCCAGGATGTCCTGCCGATCCTGTTTCAACGGGCTCCCAACCTTTGGGTGTTATTAACCACCTGGGACGGCACTTCTCCCCATCTGCTCGTCACCGTAACCACGCCGGAAGGGAAACAGGATTGGTACATTACCTCCCGCCGGATTCTGGAACGGGATCAACTGAGCGTCCTTGAAACCTTGCAACGATATGTAAACCAATATAAAGAAGAGAAAGGCCGATTGCCGGAGAAACTCGAAGATTTGCTGAAAGAGAGCTGGTTCCCCGGCACCGAAGCCACGTTCAAAGACCCGCTGGGAGGTGAGCTTTATATCGATACGGCTACCGGCAAAGTCATGGCGCGCAATCCGGCCTATTGAGGTGGCTTCGGCCCGATGGTCCGCCGCTGAAGCCGAAGGGGGGAAGAGGCTACGCCAAGTATCCAATGGATGGGAGCATTCATTTTCTTGGTAAAAAAACGCCCGGGCCGATATAATAGGTTAATTCCACAGGAGGATGATCCGATAATACCTATATGGGAGACACCAATCTGACGGCTCACGATCCACGGACCGAATCATTGGCTTTCCGGGCCGCCTCGGCATTGGAGGATGGGAAAGGCGCCGAGATAGTGCTTCTGAATGTAGCGCGGTTGTCGTCGTTCGCGGATTATTTTGTCATCGCCACAGGCCACAGCGAAACCCATATGAAAGCCCTGGCCAGCCGGGTGAGCGACGCGATGGTGGAGGAAGGCTTGCGGACCGCCCATGCGGAAGGACGCACCAGCAAGACCTGGATTCTACTCGATTTTGGATCGGTGGTCGTTCACATCTTTTCCAAACGGGCACGCCGGTATTACGCGCTGGAAGATTTGTGGGGAGACGCGCAAGTCTTATCTTGGTCTGGGATGACGCCGGCGGAAAAAGTCGAGTAACCATCATGGCCCTAGCCAACTGTCCTCGATGCGGGGCATTGTTCAACAAATCCACTCTGGATTGTTGTCCGGCATGTCATGAGGAAGAAGAGCGGCTCATCAAGATTACCCAAGCCTATCTTCGTGCCCACCGGAATGCCCCTGTGTTCGAGGTGATGCAAAATGTCGATGTCCCGCAGTGGATGCTCGACAAATGGATCCTCGAAAAACGGATTCAATTCGTGAAACCCGAAGAGGAGATGAGCAAATTGCGTTGCCTGTACTGCGGGCGCGAAATTGAGCCGGGGATTTCCATCTGCAAGACCTGTCATATCCGCAAACTCACCGAAAAACCGCCAATGGGGAAAAACTCTAGCGAGGCGGAAACCAAATCCAAAATCAAACGCACTGGAATGCATGTCAAAATCCGCTGAAAAAACGGATGTCCCGCTGATCAGCCCGTCAATCATTCACTCCCCTTCCGCCGGTTTTTCTCCTCTCCAGCCTCGTTCTCTTCTTCGTCCTCCCACTCGGCCGGTTTTGGATGAATGGGGAGGGAGCCGGTGCGCAGATATTCTTCCGCCATGGCACGGGCGCGGTCTAGCAGATAATCACGATCGTTGAGCGCAGGATGATCTAATACGTCCTCGAGTAGTGAATTCAAGATCTGAGAAAAGATGGGGCCGGGTTTCAGCCCCAGGTTCATCAGGTCGTACCCGTTGATACGCAATTTCTGAACGGTCAACGCATCTTCGGCCCGGTCGATTTTCCGCACCGTCCGGACAAAGTGGAAGATCCCTTTTTCATAGCCATCCTCGTTCAAATGGTTGCCCTTGCGGTCGGCCATGCGCATGCGAAGGAATCCTTCCACGTTTTCGCGGCCCAATTTCCGGATAAACCGCCGGCTGGCCCCCTCGGAAAGGCCCGGTTTCAGGTTGTACATGTGATTTTCAACGATGGACGCAGCGGTTTCGATCTCTTTGTTGGAAAACCGCAACCGGCGCATGATCCTGCGTGTCAAGCGCTTGCTGATGTATTGATGCCCGTAGAACACGTAGTCGCCCTTGCGGGGGAGGTAGCGCTTGGCAGGTATCTTGCCCAGGTCATGCATCAGGGTGACGAAGCGCCAAAAAGGATAACGGGGATCAAGGGCGTCCACCGCATGGAGGGTATGGCGGGCGACATCGTCCGCATGAAAACGGTTCTGCCCCACCCCATAGCCCATCTCCAATTCCGGGAGGATGTAAAGAAGCAAGCCGGTGGCGTGCATCCATTCGAAACCCAGGGAAGGTCGACGGCAGGATAACAGTTTAAGGATTTCCTCGCGGATCCGTTCTGGCGAGATGTTTTGAATGAGGGGGGCATTGCGCACAATGGCGCTATGGGTTTCCGGTTCGATCCGGCCTTCCAGTTTGGCGGCGAAACGAGCAGCGCGCAGCATGCGGAGATGATCTTCCCGGAATCGGATCTCGGGATCTCCTACCGTGCGGATGATCCGCTTCCGCAAATCCTGGATACCGTCGAAAAGATCAAGGATCTCGCCGGTATCCAGATCCAAGGCCAAGGCGTTGACGGTAAAGTCCCGGCGTTGGAGGTCTTCTTCCAGGGATTGGGCGAAACGGACCGTAGGATGACGGCCGTCCCGGTATTCGAGATCAAACCGGAAGGTGGTGATTTCATAGGACACGCCTTCGATTACCGCGGCCACGGTGCCATGCTCGAAACCGATAGGCGCCGCGGTGATCCCGGCCCGGCGCAGGCGGGTCAACACTTCGCGGGGGTGGAGTGGCGTGGCGAAGTCCCAGTCGTTTCCGGCTACACGGGTAATAATTCCTTCCGGAGAGAAATCCGCTTTCTCAAGGGTATCGCGCAGAATTCCTCCCACAACATACGGCTTTTCCGGGCCGAGTATCTCTTGCAGCCTCTTGACTGGTTCCGGGACCAGAGATAAATCCAACTTCATGATTCCTGGCTTGATCCGCACGGAAGCCTCACAGGGGATTACGCAATTCCGCTTGAAGGGGAAAAGCAGGATTAAAATTAACTATACCATTCGACTGGAAATCCCCAAGGCAGTGAAAAGATGGCTCCGTTACTTTTTCTGTGATGATTCGTATTATGTTATGATATGCTCTCTCCATAAGAATGAAGTTAAGAGCCGGTCTGGATTGTCCGAAAATACAGATATATTTATAAAAAGTGTTCCTTATTTCTGGCGCGGTATGCCGGTGCGGACGAGGAGCACGGCTGCTATCACATTGAATCACATTAGGATACGGAATCCGAAACACTGAGATGACCGTTTCTGAGAAATGTATAGTTGGGAAACAGGTATGGCCCATTTTACTGGGCTCTCTACCTTTGTGGATTTGCGGATTACAGGGTTGTTTCACTTCGCAATCTTCCACGCCGGTTTCCATGAATGTCTTGCGGGACAATCCCCGGCGTCCCGTGCTCACCTCCAAGGAAATGTTTCCCCAGGCGCGGTATTTTGAAAGCAATCTGCCGTTAGGAATCGGAGCCCGGGTCGACTTGTTTGTCTCGAACCGGGCAGACGACCTCACTGATCTCTACCAATCGTACATCAGACCGATTCAGAAAGGGAAAATTTTCTACCAACGGCCCTATCAGCTGGATTATTCTATTTTACCCAAAAAGGGTGAGGCGTTTGAAGAAAAAGGATCTCTTCTCAACTCCTTGTCCATCCGGTCAGATTATGCCATTCAGATCGGCATGAGCCGCCGGTTTGGTGAATTATCGGATTTTCTTAAACCTTCCTTCTGGCTTGGTTTGGACCAATTCGCCCCTACGCCAGACCCGAGACCACAAATTCCCGGGGAGGAGATTGCCGATCAGGCTGATCCATTCTCCCCGGAATCCAATCTCCCTCCCGACGGGACTGCCGGACCCGTATGGGACCTCGAGGACCTGATCGAATCCCGCTGGGGTTTGCAGGAGCCGTAGAATCACGGAAATCGAACAAAGTCAACGGTATAATGATTTAAAGCGAGGCGATTTCTTGCGGCTGGGATACAGCAAGCTGGGGCGCAGGGAAGCATGAAACCATTTCAACGTGCGCAGTTCGCGTGGTTCGGAAATTCCAGGAAATTGACAAAGACCATATTCGGCGACATATTGCAAGATTTCAGGATCGAGCAGTCTGGCGGCATCCACGGAGAGCAGGATTTCATCGGCCAGCGCCTGGGATTGAATGGCCTTGCCGATGCACATGTCCTGGGTTTGGACCAACTCATCTCCATGGATGACGACTTCACCGCAATGGATTCCGATGGCGGCGCGTATATGTTTGGTGGGGGGAAAATTCACATTGCGGCGAAACAGGTCCTTCAGGATTTTGATGGAAGACACGGCGGCGCTGTCGATATCATCCAATTCGAAAGTGGCGATAATTTGATCTCCATCGCATGATTTCACATAGCAGCTGCCACAAGCGGTGAAGGTCTCGTGGCACAATTTTTGATAATCCTGAATGAGCCGGCCGGCTTGTTGATCCCCGTATTTCCAAAATTTACGGGTCGATTCGCACACATCGATATAAACGAACGCCCATTGATACGTCTGGAACTCCTGGTTCGGAACCACCACCGCGTCGAACGAACAGGTCATGCCCGCAGGCACGAATCCGAAGGGATTGGTTTGTGGATTCCCATGGGAAGCCTGGTAGATATCCTGCGGTTCCGGGATATTTTTTAAGGAATAGGTTCCGGCAAAACGGAACTCAAACCGGGGATCGTTTTGCAAGGCTTCATAAATGACGGAGGATACCAAAATCTGGCCTGGTTTGGCCTCCGATTGGATGCGTTTGGCCATATTGCTGGTGTTGGATTGATGAATAGTTCCGCCGAAAAAATTTACAAAACCCTGATGCACTCCTATGGCCGGGCGTAAATCGGCATACTCCGGCTTACCGGTGTTCCATTCCTCGAGAATCCATAAAACGGCCTCCGCGGCGGTCAATGCGGCAGAAGGATCCTCGAACGCGGCCAGCACCTGGGTGCCTCCCCCAGGTTCGATGAAAGCCGCTCCTTTCTCTTCTAAGGCCGTCCGTGTCAATTGCTGATAGGTGGTTAAAATCTTTCCCCCCTCATTTTCTTGTTTACCCCACATGGGCCGGGACGAGGAGGTCAAGTCGATGAAGAGAAGCGTCCAGAAACGCTGATTGGTTTCCCGGTATTTTTTTTCGATTTCGGCTTTTTTCTTGACCGCTTGTTTCAGGCGGTTTTCCAGTTCCTGCGAAGTAACGACCCCTTTGCGGGTAGCGGATCGAAATCTCATGGGCTTTTCCGATGCATAATCTTCGGCGGTTCAGGGAATCATATGGAAGTTCCCATTGCCACAATTCTCAAGTAAACAGCCTTTTGCAGGCTGTTCCCGGCGCGTTGCGAGTGGAGACAACGCATTGCGTGTCTCAATAAAACCCTTCCTTTCGAGAATTATCCGGATTGTAACCGAACCTGGACGAAAAATCAAAACGATTGTTTTGAAACACTGACACACCTGGCCTTCGCCATCCCTCGCCCGTGTGCGACGGAGCAAGATGAGCCGTTTCCTGGATGATGATGGTATAATTTAATATCGAGGATATCCAAGAAGACTTTATCGTTATTTCAGAACGGCCGTTATCGTGGAGAGGCGGAAGTCAGCCTTCTTTGTTTTGAAATCGGCCAAGGAACATTGATATCATGAGATTCTCGGCCTTGTGGACTTTTTTTCTGATCTTCTTTGTGGGGATGGCAGGGTGTTCGCATTCCACCTCCCTCCGCCGGACGGCTAATCCCCCCTCCCCTCCTTCTGCTTTCGGCCCGAATTATCCAGTGGGTTATACTCAACGGGATGATGCTTACTCGTGGTCGGTCATCACCGATCCGGTAGTGTTGGGCGGAAGTGATACCGAACCGGATTCTGATTTCAGCGATTTGTACTCAATGGGTATTACGAATCTGGACACTTTAACGCCGCCTGACGCCATGGCGTGGTCACCGGATGATTGGTACGTGATCGAGATTTACGATCCTTACTATTTTGACATGCACTTGTATCCCAAGCAGTATACCGCCTACCGGATCCGCAAGCCACATGGCCGATGGGGATATTATGATTACATCCACTACAACATGTTTTTTTATCCTTCCCGTTCTTATGCTTGGGGATGGTACCGCGATCCTTTTTGGTTCGACCGGGGAGCGGTGGTTATTTACGACTATCCCATCTCTACCGCGGTTTTCTTCAGTTATTGGCCATCCATCCCGTACGCGTACAGCCCATACGATTATTTCAATCCATTTTGGGGGTGCCATTGGTATGATCCCTGGCGCCCTTACCGGGTTGGGCCTTGGTACAGCTATTGGGATCCGTGGTGGCCTTGGGGCTATTGGGGATACGCCCGGTGGTGGTGGCGGCCGGTTATCATCGTGAGACCGGATGACCACCGGCGGCCTCGCGCCCGGCAGCCTATGATGGGATCACGAAACCCTGAAGTTCAAAGGTTCCCGGATTCTATAAATGTTGAAAACAGACGGACCGTGACACCCCGCGGACCCCGTGTTTCTCAGGATGAGGCTCCCCGGCGCTCCCCTACCCGGGACGGAATCCTTCCCGAAAGTCCGTTGCTTTCTCCAGACACTGGAATATCCCCGCTCAGCCTGGAAGAGCGAAGAACGCTGCAATCTTCTTCAATAGGTTCCCTCAATGAGGCTCGTTCATCCGATTTGTTTTCTCCCCCCCGTTCCAGTGGGGCAGAGTTGTATATTTCCCCCCGCCGGTATGGGGACTTATGGAGCGAGTCATCTCGGCATACCGTTCCCCTCGTTCCCCGATCGGAGAATCGCATTTCACCGGATATCCCTCCGTTGTCTCTCCCCAGACCGATGGATCCATGGAATTCCAATCTACGGGATACCAGCGCGCCTCGCTTCCATACCCCTGTGGAACCCTCCTCGACCAACTCATGGATCTCCCCCACGAATTCCACTCCACGTTCTCCGGCCTATGGAAATATGAGTTCGCCGGGACGGTCATTTTCTCCCGCCCGATAACGCCGGAGCAAGTGCATGATTGGCGATTTTTTGGGCACTATTCCAATGCGCAAAGCGCGAAGTTTTCCTACGATGAGAAAGTGTCCGGGGATTCGGGTGGAAACAGGAACCATCGATTCTTCTTTGCTCGCGGCGGATTAGGTCCCGCGCATCCATTCCTTCCACGATTATTGGAACAAGAACGCCTCCGACCGTTGTTCGAAAAAAAAAGCCCAGTGTGATTGGGAACACCGGGCTGGGGAGGAAAAGCGCGAAGGGTCACTTCGCGTGGTTTCACGCAGAATGTTTGACTCAGAATTCGGTAATGAAACAAGCAGAATTCATGCCAAATCCTGCCGTTGTTCAGGGGGTATCCAAGGTAATCTCACAGCCTGTAACTGGCAATATCGTAACTTATTAAATATTAGGCGATTAAGAAGAGGACAGAATCGATCCGATAGGGGCAAGAAAATTATCTATAATTGCGAATGTTTTGGGGATATTGGCCTGAATTTTGGATTATCTAAGTTCTTTTTGAGACAACGCGTTCAAGAATTGAACATTTTATCTGGTATCTGAATCCATTTGGCCTCTGATATCCTCCATTTCACAAAGTCCACCGACTTGGTTAAAAAAACCGACATATCGACTTACTTTTTTCTTTACTTGAATCAGAAATTATGGTAATGATTGATTATCCAACCTTCCAACGGCAAGGAACGGTAGATTATGACCAAACCCGCCGTGACAGCCACCCCTTCTCTCCCGTGGATCGACCGCGCTGGTCTCGATTCCCTGATTGAACTTCTTTGTAAATTGGGCTATACCGTGATCGGTCCGCGCCTCCAGGATGGGGCCGTGGTGTTGGAGGAAGTGCAATCTACCGCGGATTTCCCCGTGGGGTGGACCGACGAGCAGGAGGGGGGAAAATACCGCCTCAAAAAGAAAAAAAATACCACTTTGTTTTGTTACACGGTGGGTCCCCAATCGTGGAAAAAATACCTATGGCCCCCCTATCAGTATCTCTGGAAAGCGCAGCGGAACGAATCGGGTTTCCAGGTTAGCGAAAACCATAAAGAGTTACGGAAATATGCGTTGATCGGTGTCCGATCATGTGAGCTGGCCGCCCTCGCCATCTTAGACATGGTTTTAAAACGAGGCCCTTTTCAAGATTCCCATTATCAGCAAATCCGCGAAAACCTGTTCGTGGTGGCCGTGAATTGCACGAAAGCGGGGGGAACATGCTTTTGCACGTCGATGAAAACTGGCCCCAAAGCTTCCTCGGGTTTCGATCTGGCTCTCACCGAGTTGTTTGAAAGCGACCGACACGGTTTCCTGGTGGAGTCCGGTTCTGAGCGCGGCCAGGAAATCATCCAACAGATTCCGCACGAAATGGCTTCGAAGAAAGACATGGATCAGGCAGAAGCGTTGATGCGGAAAAGCGCCGGAGCTATGGGGCGGACACTGAACACCGAAGAAGTTAAAGAGTTGATATACCGGAACTTGGAGCATCCCCTGTGGGACGAAATCGCGGCCCGGTGTCTGAGCTGCGCCAACTGTACCTTGGTCTGTCCTACCTGTTTCTGCACCACAGTGGAGGATTCCACCAGCCTGACGGGCGATCATGCCGAACGGAGGCGCGTCTGGGACTCCTGTTTCACTTTGGATTTTTCCTATATTCACGGGGGGAGCGTACGGTCTTCGCCGAAATCACGTTTTCGCCAGTGGATGGCGCACAAACTAGCGTTTTGGCAAGACCAATTCGGGATGCCCGGCTGTGTGGGATGCGGCCGTTGTATCACGTGGTGCCCCGTGGGGATCGACATCACCCGCGAAGCCCAAACCTTGCGGGAAAGTGAGCGTCCCAGCAGCAAGGGGCGTGGAGGAGTCTAAGTTCCTCTTGTTTTTTACTATACGAAATACCGTGAAAAAGTATTGAATATTTTAGCGCGAAAGGCAAAGTAGGGGTATAGATCAGGGCGCAAATCATAGGCTGGCCGCAGGGAAAGGAATGAATTCCCGGTTCTACTGGGATAAGGGTAGGGTTAGGGAAGCCCGGAAAAGATGAAAAAAAATCCCTGTCATCCAACCGGAGTGGCCCGAAAAGATGGATTCGCGCATAGCGCACACCCATCAAATCAGCGCCCAGGCAATGTCGGGACGAACAGATCTTGATGTGAAAGGGAGTTGCGTCATGGCCTTCGAGCCGGATCCCATGCTTCCCCGTTCCTACCGGGTAGACCGGATCATCGTTGAAACGGACGACACGTTTACCGTGCATCTCGTGCCGTTCAACGGTGAGGATGGACATCCCTATTCCCCCGGGCAATTCAACATGCTCTATGTGTACGGTGTCGGCGAAGTGCCCATCTCCATCAGTGGAAATCCGGTAACGCCCATACCTCTAGTGCACACCACCCGGGAAGTGGGGGCCGTCACGCGGGCGATGCGCGCGTTGAAAAAAGGGGATCTCCTGGGAGTTCGGGGGCCTTTCGGCAGCCATTGGCCCATCGAAAAGGCGGAAGGCAGTGACGTGGTCATTGTGGCCGGGGGAATCGGACTGGCGCCTTTGCGTCCCGCCTTGTACCAGTTGATGGCTCACCGCGAAAAGTACGGCCGCATTGTGCTGCTCTACGGCACGCGCACCCCGGGGGATATTCTGTTCCGGCAAGAACTCAAGCAGTGGCGGGGGGAATTCGACCTGGAGATCTACATCACTGTAGACCGGGCGATGGAGGGTTGGCGCGGCAATGTGGGCGTGGTGACCACGTTAATCCCCCGGGCGCCGTTTGATCCGCACAACACGGTAGCACTGATCTGCGGCCCTGAGGTCATGATGAAATTCACCGTGCAAGCGCTGAACAAGCGGGGGGTGACCTATGACCGGATTTTCGTCTCCATGGAACGCAATATGAAATGCGGAATCGGCTTTTGCGGCCATTGCCAGTTTGGTCCAACCTTTGTCTGCAAGGACGGACCGGTGTTCGCCTTCCATCAGATCCAGAATTGGTTCGACAAGTGGGAGATATGACAGCAGAAGGGACGCGCATAATGAAAAAAAGGCCGAAACCTAAATTGGCGGTATGGAAATTCGCGTCCTGCGACGGATGCCAGCTGAGCCTGTTGGATTGCGAGGAGGAGTTGCTGGCGGTGGTGGGCGAAGTGGAAATCGCCAATTTCCCCGAGGCCTCGCGGGCGGTGGTCAAGGGGCCGTATGACCTCTCCCTGGTCGAAGGCTCGATCACTACGCCCCATGACGCCGAGCGCATTCACCAGGTGCGGCGCATGTCCACGAGCCTTATTTCCATCGGGGCGTGCGCCACGGCGGGTGGCATTCAATCCCTGCGCAATTTCAAGAATGTCCAGGATTTTACCGCGTTGGTGTATCCCTCGCCACAATACATCGACACGCTGAAAAAATCCACGCCCATTGCAGACCATGTGTTCGTCGATTTCGAACTGCGCGGATGCCCGATTAACAAGTATCAACTGCTTGAGGTGATCAGCGCCTACCTGAACAACCGCAAACCCAATATTCCGAATTACAGCGTCTGCATGGAATGCAAACGCCAGGGCAACGTTTGCGTCATGGTCGCGCATGGCATTCCTTGCATGGGGCCGGTAACTCAGGCCGGATGCAACGCGCTGTGCCCGTCGTACCAACGGGGGTGCTTTGCCTGTTTCGGTCCCAAGGAATCGTCCAACACCAGCAGCCTCAGCGAATGGTTTATCCAAACCGGCATGAAGAAGGATGACGTGATCCGCGCCTTCCGAGGCTTCAACGCCTACGCGGAACCTTTCCGGAGAGAGAGTGAAGCCTATGAAAGGTAAAACCCCCCCGGCCAAAACCTCCAAATCCCTCCCCCCGGCGGCCAAGAAAAATTCCAAGGCCGCGCGCCGCGATGGTTCGAGCACCCGGGTCATCCAAGTGGATTACCTAGCCCGCGTCGAAGGCGAAGGCGGGCTCTATATCAAAATTTCCGGCAACGAAGTCCGTGAGGTCCAGTTCAAGATTTTCGAACCGCCCCGCTTTTTCGAAGCGTTTTTGCGCGGCCGCCTGTACCGCGAGGCGCCCGACATCACCGCCCGGATTTGTGGAATTTGCCCTGTCGCGTATCAAATGAGCGCCAGCCACGCCATCGAAAAGGCGTTCGGCGTCACCATCATCGGCCCGATCCGGGATCTGCGGCGGCTGCTCTACTGCGGCGAGTGGATCGAAAGCCACGCCCTGCACGTTCTGATGCTCCACGCGCCCGATTTTCTCGGCTATCAAGACGCCATCCAGATGGCCAAGGACCATCCAGACCTTGTCCAGACCGGGCTGAAGATCAAAAAAATCGGCAATGACATCGTCAATTTGCTGGGGGGACGGGAGATTCACCCCATCAACGTACAAGTGGGCGGGTTTTACCGAGTCCCTCCACGAAAACAATTCGAGCCGCTCATCGAGCGACTCAAATGGGCGAGGGAGCAGGCGGTCGGGCTGGCGAAATGGTGCGCCACCCTGCCGATTCCCTCGTTCGAATACGACTACGAGTTCGCCGCTCTCCACCATCCGACCGAGTATCCCTTTAACGAGGGCCGTATCCGCACCAGCAAGGGCCTTGATATCCCTGTGGAGGATTTCGAAAAATACTTCATCGAGGAACATGTGCCACATTCGACTTCCTTGCAGGCGCGCCTCAAGGAGCGGGGAGCGTATTTTGTCGGCCCTACCGCCCGCTACAATCTGAACTACGACCAACTCTCACCCTTGGCGCAGGAGACCGCCAAAGCCATTGGACTTTCCCACTTTTCGCGCAATCCGTTCGAAAGCATCCTGGTGCGCGCGGTGGAGATCGTGTACGCTTGTGACGAGGCATTACGGATTCTGGAACATTTCCACCCCCCCGACCGGCCGGCCATCCCGTTGCAACCGCAGGCCGCGACCGGCTACGGCTGTACCGAAGCGCCGCGGGGAATGCTTTACCACCGCTACACGTTAGACCGTGAGGGGATTATTCTGGACGCCCGGATCGTACCACCGACTTCGCAGAACCAAAAAATCATTGAAAACGATTTGCTGCGGTTCGTGTCAGCCAATCTGAAAATGCCCAAGGACGAATTGACCTGGAAATGCGAACAGGCCATCCGCAATTACGATCCCTGCATATCGTGCTCATGCCATTTTTTAAAATTGCGCATCGAGCGCGAGTGACCGGCCCTCGATCATGACCGCGCCACCGGCCTGGATCCAAATTCCCGCCATCGTCATCGGCCTGGGCCATTACGGTCGGGGTGATGACGCGGCCGGGCTTCTCGCCGCCCGGCGTGTCCAGGAGGCCACACTCCCCCATGTTCCTGTCTTCCTCTGCCCCGGCGATTGTAGCCGTCTGCTCGAAATGTGGGCTGGAACAGAGAATGTTATGCTCATTGATGCCGTATCATCCGGGGCCGAACCGGGCAAGACGCACAAATGGGACGTTAAAACGGATCCCCTTGAAACATCTTGGTTTGCGTTGTCCACGCACGCATTCGGACCGTTAGACGCCATTGCCTTGGCCAAAGCCCTGAAACAATTGCCGGAAAACTTGTGGATTTATGGAATCGAAGGCAAACAGTTTGGCCTGGGCGATGATGTTTCCCCTGAAGTGCAATCCGCCATCGAGACCATCGCCCAGCGTGTGGTGGCGGATATCCAAGCGATTCTCAAGAAACGTGATCGTTCATCCGCAGAGAAATAAGCCAATGCACGAATCATCTCTGATGCGCGATTTGCTTGCCAAAATTGAGGCGGCGCTTGTTGAACAAGGCGCCTGCCGCGTGGTCCGTGTTTCCATCCGTCTGGGCGCGCTGTGCGGAATTTCGCCCGGACATTTTCGCGGCCATTTCTCCCTTGCCGCTCAAGGAACCCCCGCCGAGCATGCCTTTCTGGAGATTAAACAATCTGAAAACCTGGCCGATCCCCACGCCCGGGACGTCCTTTTAGAACGCCTCGAGGTAGAATACGAATAAGGACGCGAGGTATTGGCAAAGGGCGATCCTCGAGGGATCCTCTTCCATTCTAGGACAGGCATTCACTTCGATTGTGACCCAATCCGTCAAACGTCTTCATCTCGATATCCGCGGCACCGTGCAAGGTGTGGGATTCCGCCCGTTTCTCTACCGCCTCGCCGTTGAACTGCGCCTCTCCGGATGGGTGAGCAACACCCCCCAGGGTGTGATTGTGGAGGTGGAAGGCCCTGGGGACGCCGTAGACCGCTTCGTCCAACGTCTCCGGGAGGAAAAACCCGCGCATTCCCGTCTTGATCAACTGGAAAAGAAGGAGATCCCCGCGCAAGGCGCGACGGGCTTCGAAATCCGCGCCAGTCTCGACGGCGGCGTCAAATCCGCCCTCATGCTGCCCGATTTGGCCACCTGCCGCGATTGCCTGAACGAAGTGTATGATCCCCGCAACCGGCGTTACCTGTATCCCTTTACCAATTGCACCCACTGCGGTCCGCGCTTCAGTATCATCGAAACGTTGCCCTACGACAGGCCCCACACCAGCATGAAGCACTTTGCAATGTGCCCCCGTTGTCAGGAGGAATACGAGAATCCCCTTGACCGCCGCTTTCACGCCCAGCCCAACGCCTGCCCCGAATGCGGCCCGTGGCTGGAATGGTGGAATCCAAGCGGCCATTCGCTGGCTACGCGTCATGAAGCCCTGCTGGCGGCAGCAGAAGCCATTCGCGAAGGACGGATCGTGGCCGTAAAGGGCCTGGGCGGATTCCATTTGATGGGGGACGCGCGCGATTCCGCAGCCGTGGCCCGCCTGCGCGAACGCAAGCACCGGGAAGAAAAGCCTTTCGCGCTGTTGTTCCCCTCACTGGAATCCCTGCGGGATGAGTGTGAAGTCTCGGATCTTGAGGAAAAGTTGCTTCTTTCGCCCGAATCGCCCATCGTATTGCTGCGGCGTGTCATCCAGCCTGCGTCCGCGAGTCCTGTGTGCCATGAGGTGGCGCCTGGTAATCCCTATCTCGGCGCCATGCTGCCCTATACGCCTTTGCATCACATTCTCCTGCGCGAGCTCGGCTTTCCCGTGGTCGCTACGAGCGGCAACCTGTCGGATGAGCCGATCTGCACGGATGAACACGAAGCCCTCCAGCGTCTGGCGGGCATCGCCGATGGCTTTTTGGTTCACAACCGCCCCATCGTCCGGCATGTCGATGACTCCATCGTCCGAGTGATCGCCGGACGGGAGATGATTCTGCGCCGTGCCCGGGGATATGCCCCCTTGCCCATCGAAAATCCTGAAACCGGGCCGCCCAAACTAGCCGTGGGCGCGCATCTCAAGAACGCCATCGCCCTGGGCGCGGGGACCCATATTTTCATCAGCCAGCATATCGGCGACCTGGAAACCCCCCAGGCTTACGGCGCGTTTCTCGAAGTAATCGGCAGCTTCCAGCGCGTGTATGAAACCACGCCCGCGGCGGTGGTTTGCGATCTGCATCCCGATTATCTCTCCACTCATTACGCGGAACAGACCGGCCAGCCCCTTCACCATGTGCAGCATCACTACGCGCACGTGTTGTCGTGCATGGCCGAGCACCGCCTGGACGGCCCCGTGCTGGGGATCTCCTGGGATGGAACCGGATTCGGCCTGGATGGCACCATTTGGGGTGGTGAGTTTCTTCTAGCGACGCGTGAGCATTTCACCCGATTCGCCCATTGGCGGACCTTCCCACTGCCTTCGGGCGAGAAGGCCATCAAGGATCCGCGCCGGACAGCCCTGGGCCTGCTGTATGAAGGTCTGGGAAAGAAAGCCTTTCAGCGGACGGATCTGTTTCCTATCCGATCATTCACTCCAGGCGAATTGAGCGTGCTGCGCGATTTGTTGGAGAAAGGCCTTCACTCGCCGCGGACCTCCAGTGTGGGGCGCTTATTTGATGCGGTAGCGGCTTTGCTTGGATTACGTACCCACGTGTCGTTTGAAGGACAGGCGGCGATGGAGTTAGAATTTGCCCTGGCCGGAGTGAACTCGGACGAAGCGTATCCGGTGGAGATTCGCGCCAATCCGGTGGATGCCCAAGCCCCGGATACCGATTCCAGCCCTTACGTGGTGGATTGGGAACCGTTGCTGCGTGCTATACTTTCCGATATGCAAGAATCGGTGCCTGTTGGAGTGATTTCGGCCCGGTTTCATAATGCGTTGGTGGAAAGCCTAGTGCGGACCGCCCAACGCGCGGGTGAAACATCGGTGATATTGACCGGCGGATGTTTTCAGAATCGGTATCTCGCCGAAGGGGCCATTGCGCGCCTGCGGGAGGAAGGATTCGAGCCGTATTGGCACCGCCGCGTCCCCCCCAACGACGGCGGCATCGCCCTGGGGCAGATTTGGGCGGCGGGAGCTGATGGTCAATAATTCACTGCGGAGACACTGAGGGCGCGATGAATTTTAGATTCACATAACGGCCTAAACGGGAGGGTAATCCTCCGGGTGAGCCGCTTTCGGGTGAGGGAAACCACCCCATGGCTTTTTGAATAGGAGATCCTGCTTTATGTGTTTAGGCATACCAGGAAAAATCGTCAGTATTTCGGGGGAGGATCCCCTCTACCGGGTGGGGAAAATCGATTTTGGCGGCATCCGGAAAGAGATCTCCCTGGCCTATGTGCCCGAGGCCGAGGTAGGAAATTATGTCATCGTGCACGCCGGTTTCGCCATCAGCGTCATTGACGAGCAGGAAGCCAACGAAGTTTTTCAGTACCTCAAGGAAATGGAAGAGGTGCAAGGCTGAGTCAACGTTCCTTCATCTCAGAAAAAATTGATCATGAAATACCTGGATGAATACCGCGATCCGGACGCGGCGCGTTCATTTGTGAAGGCCATCCATGGGGTGGCCACCCAGCCGTGGGCCCTTATGGAAATCTGCGGCGGCCAGACGCATTCCATCGTTAAGTACGGCATTGACGATTTGTTACCTGAATCGCTCACGCTCATTCACGGGCCGGGCTGCCCGGTGTGCGTCACGCCGGTGAGTATTCTCGACAAGGCCATCGAGATCGCCTCGCGGCCGGATGTGATCTTTTGTTCATTCGGCGACATGCTCCGGGTTCCGGGCAGTGAACGTGATCTGTTTACGGTCAAGGCGGGGGGGGGCGACGTGCGGGTGGTCTATTCGCCCCTGGACGCGCTCCAACTGGCCCGCGAGAATCCCGGCCGCGAGATAGTTTTTTTTGCTATCGGCTTCGAAACCACGGCTCCCGCCAACGCCATGGCCGTGCACCAGGCGAAACGCGAGGGAATCCGCAATTTCTCCCTCCTTGTCTCGCACGTTCTTGTGCCGCCGGCCATGGAGGCGATCTTGTCCTCGGACGATAACCGGGTTCAGGGATTCTTGGCCGCCGGGCATGTTTGTAGTGTGATGGGCTATACCGAGTATGTTCCCATCGCCCAAAAATACCACGTGCCCATCGTGGTCACCGGTTTCGAACCGCTGGATATTCTGCAGGGCATTTACATGTGTGTGAAGCAACTCGAGGAAGGCCGCGCGGAAGTCGAAAACCAATACGTCCGGTCCGTGCGGAAAGACGGCAACGAGGCCGCCCGCCGGATGATCACCGAGGTTTTCCAGATCGTGCCCCGCGCCTGGCGCGGCCTGGGAGAGATTCCCCGCAGCGGCTTTGGCCTGCGCCCCGAATACGCGGATTGGGATGCCGAACGGCGCTTCGGTTACGTGGGGGATATGAATGTCACTGACTTGTCCGAGTGCATCAGCGGCCTGATTTTGCGTGGCGTAAAAAAACCGCATGAATGCCCGGCTTTCGCGGACCGATGTACCCCCGAACGTCCCCTGGGCGCGCCAATGGTCTCCTCGGAGGGGGCCTGCGCCGCCTATTACCGTTACAAGCGGGACACTGTCCACCAGGCGGAGTAAGGCCAAGTATACTCTCATCCCGCGGTATGAGGCCGTTTCGATAGAAGGGACACATTGCTACGTGCCCCTCCAAGCAATAGAAATGGCATTGGAAGGAACAGAATTGAATCGGTAGTGAGACCTCGTTCCGAAGCTTTCCCTCACCCTGGCCCTCTCCCAGAGGGGAAAGTTCGTAGGGGCACGTGGCCACAGGCCCCTACAGAAGTTGGTGCATTGGGTTGGCATGAAAGAGAGGGAAATTAGGTAAGGGTGGACCATCGTGTCCGCCCGGATCGTCATCTGACCGGATGAGCCGGCCATTACCATCAATTGAGGTAACCGCGATACTACCATGACCGATACCCGGGATTTTTCGCTGTCCTGCCCGATACCCAAGACCGATTATCCCACGGTTCTCCTGGCGCATGGCGGGGGCGGGACGCTGATGCAGCGCCTGCTCGAAACAGTATTCTTTCCCACTTTCCAGAATGAAATCCTGGATCAGCACCACGATGCGGCCGTGTTTCCCGTGCCCCATGGCCGCATCGCCTTCACAACGGATTCTTACGTAGTCAATCCGCTCTTCTTTCCCGGCGGAGATATCGGCTCTCTGGCCGTGCACGGTACGGTCAACGATCTGGCCATGAGCGGCGCGCGGCCCCTGGCCCTCAGCGCGGGCTTCATTCTCGAGGAAGGCCTGCCCATGGAGACACTCGAACGCGTGGTGCGCTCCATGCAAGCCGCCGCCGCCCAAGTTGACGTGCCTATCGTCACCGGCGACACCAAGGTGGTGGACCGGGGCAAGGGCGATGGGATCTTTATCAACACCGCCGGCATTGGTATCATCGAGCATGGCCTTGAGATCTCGCCCCGCTCCGTGCGTGAAGGCGGCGCCGTGCTCATTAACGGCGACTTAGGCCGCCACGGCATCGCCATCCTGGCCGTGCGCGAGGGACTGGCGTTTGAGACCGCCATCGAATCCGATTCTGCCCCACTGACCGACCTCGTTCAACAATTACTTCAAGCAGGTTTGCGGATTCAATGTCTACGCGACCTCACACGCGGCGGCCTGGCCAGCGCGCTCAATGAGATCGCCGAAGTGTCCGGATTGACCATCGCTTTGGATGAACGCGCCATCCCCGTGCGGGAAGACGTGCGTGGCGCGTGCGAACTGCTGGGTTTCGATCCGCTGTATGTCGCCAACGAGGGGCGTATGGCGGCAATCATCGATCCGGAGGACGTCGACAATGCATTGGAAATCATGGCGGCACATCCTCAAGGGCAAGGCGCGGCGGTTATCGGCCGGGTGACGTCCCGGGCTGCCGCGCCGGTGGTCATGACCAGCCGCATCGGATCGTCCCGCATCGTGGACCGCCTGAGTGGAGAACAGCTGCCGAGGATTTGTTAATTGGGAGGCACTAGGAGAAAGGAAACAATATAGACTATAGACTGTTGGGTCTTCGGGGTTCTATTCGTCTTCGAAATTCTATTCAGGCAGGGAGTCTTGGAATAAAACCATGGCGAAATCCGGGGGGCCATGGGAGCCGGGACCGTTCCCAAGCGGGTAAACTTAATGAGCATAGGATATTTCACCCTGTTACGCGTTCCACATACTCGCCGGTACGGGTGTCCACTTTCAACACGTCACCTTCATTGATGAACAGAGGAACCTGGACAGTCGCCCCGGTTTCCACCTTGGCTGCCTTGGTGGCTCCCGAAACCGTATCCCCCCGGACGCCCGGCTCGGTCTCGATGACCTTCAATTCCATGAACGTTGGAATTTCCACATCCACCGGTTCGCCATTGTAAAACAGGAGTGTCAAATCGGTGTTTTCCTTAAGCCATAAATCCTTGCCCATAAGGGCCTCGGTGGGCAGGGAGAACTGCTCGTAGGTGTCGGTATTCATGAAGTGGAGTTCTTCATCCCGGTACAAAAACTGGACCTTCTGCGGTTCGAGCACCGCCCGTTCCATCGAGTCGTTGGATTTGATCGTCTTTTCCAGCACCCGCCCGGTTTTCAAGTTCTTGACTTTGATGCGGATGAACGCCTGGCCCTTCCCCGGTGAAATATGCTCATACTTGGTGCATTCCCAGACTTCTCCGTCAATTTCGAGTTTGGTCCCCGCGCGGACATCGGTCGGTTTAATGGTAATGCCCATTGATTCGCTCTCCATCCTGGAAAATAGAATTTACTGAACCGGACATTATACAAACGAACGGCCAAAATTGAATCCACGCGCAGGAGGGAGTTTCCAGGAAGGAATGCTTCACGAACCGCTGGAGGGGGGAATCCGTTCAGGGGCCGTGGCAAGAACCAATCCGGTTACGGTGTTGACATAGACCTCAATTGTCTTTGTCTGAGCGGCACGGTCCAAGAGCGTCGGCCATAAGAGGCAAGCAATGTAACGCCACTTGAGGAATTCTTTTTCACCCGCTTGCACGGCATCTTTCCACGCTTTTTCCCGTAATTCAGGCAAGGAGACAATGCGCAAGCGGTTGGCCTCCAACCACCGGTCCAAGGCGGCGTCGAAGGATTTCTTTTTCGGCTTGGCCAATTCCTCAAAACTGAGCCAAAACTTCAGACTCCAGAATTCGAAAGACTCGCGTTTCTCCAAGAAAGTTTTCGCGAGTTCCCGCAGGCCGGTCACTTCCGTGGTTGTGTATGCCGGGTGAACCGGGGCTTGGATTTTTTCCCGGGCACTGGCCCGCGATTCGAGATAAAACGTGATCCCTGCTACACAATAGAGGCTGGTCATACCCAACACGAACAAAATCGTGGCGAAGGATTCTGGCAAGGAGGACCACTTTCGAAACATGTTACTCCCCTATTCATGCCTATAATTGATACATTTTATTTTATGCAAAGTTATAATCCTTGTCAATATATATTGATTATTTTTTATTAATGGAGCATTGCAGCCCCCGTCCTCTCACATCACCGGACGAACGGTTCCATTCACGCATGGGACTTTGAAGATATTCGCCTTCTCATCCGGCAAGCCCGCCGCGTATACGATTTCTGCTCGTCAGGCCGGCGGTTTGCCCGCGGCATCCTTCAGACTCCACCTCGCGATGGACGCCCTTGCCGTCCGGCTACCAGTTCCCCCTGCCGGATCTATAGAGGACTTGCACTTCCAAGCCGCACATCCAAGACGGCGCGCCCTGCCGGGCGCACAAAAAAAAACCGCACTCACACTGGGCGAGTGCGGAACCCTGGGGGTTTTCACCCCGTGAACGCTTGCTTTGGAGATTCAGTACTTGGAAAATGAATCGATGAAATGCTGAATCACTTCACGAAGTTTGGCATCGCTCTCCATTTCTTTTTCGATTTTATTCACCGCGAAGAGAACCGTCGTATGGTCCTTGTTGCCGAAAAAGGTCCCGATTTCGGGGAACGAATGCCGGGTCAATTTGCGGCTCAGGTACATGGCGATCTGCCGCGGCCGGGCGATCGAACGGGAGCGGTTCTTGCCGATAATATCCGAGGGCTTGATGTGATAATATTCCGCCACTTTGCGTTGTATCTTCTCGATGGAAATCTCTTTGACGGGGCGGTCGTAAATTTCGCCCAGGAGCCGTCCCGCAGTCTCCACATCCACTGGTTCCTTGGAGAAATGGATATGGGCGGTGATCTTCGCGTAGGCGCCTTCCAACTCACGAATGGATGAACGGATCTTGTTCGCGATGTACTCCAGCACATCGTCGGATAGTTCGATGTTGTCAAATTCACATTTCCGCCGCAAAATGGCCACCCGCATCTCGAAATCCGGCGGCGCGATATCCACGATCAAACCCCACTCGAACCGGGACCGGAGCCGGTCTTCAATGGTGGGAATATCCTTGGGCGGCCGGTCGCTGGAGATGATGATCTGCTTTTTCCGGTTGTAGAGGGTATTGAAGGTGTGAAAAAACTCCTCTTGTGTGGATTCTTTCCCAGCCAAAAAATGGATATCGTCGATCAACAGCACATCGACGTTGCGGAACGTATGTTGAAATGACAACCGCTCATTGCGTTTAATCGCATCAATGAAGATATTCACGAATTGTTCCGCGGATAAGTAGGCCACCTGTTTTTCGGGATACCGGGCCAGAATCGCATTGCCGGTGGCCTGCATCAGGTGGGTCTTGCCCAAACCTACCCCCCCATACACAAAAAGTGGATTGTACGATTGCGCGGGTCTCCGGGCGACCGCCTCGGCGGTGGCATGGGCCATTTTATTGCTGGCTCCAATCACATAGGTGTCAAACGTGTATTGCGGATTCAACGGTTCAAACTGCAACAAAGAAGGCGCCGCCGGGGCCGGTGCGGCCTCCCAGCCCGGTTCCGCGGTTTTTCCGGTCAACGGACCGGATAATTGGATCTCTACATCCACCGGGCGTTGCAGGAGATGGGAAAAAGTCCGGGCTAACATAGGAACGTGATTTTTTTCGATGTAATCCCGCCGGAAATTGCTGGGCACGCCCAGAATCACGCAATCAGGCAGACATTCCAGAATCTGCGTGTCCTCGTACCAGTCTTCGACTTCTTCATCGGTGATCAAGCCACGCAAGGTTTTCACGGCGTGACTCCAGAGCAACTGTTGATCGCTTCCACGAGAGGCAACAGACATAAGCGCCATTTTCTTATGGTCCTCCATAGGGGTTTTACCCAAAGCAAGCGGTAATATCGCAAGCAGTAACAACCTTCTTTCTCATCGCAAAATGGGGTACGTTCCGGATCTCACCTATCCGCGAACCGGACGCCATTACACAAAAAAATACCTCCTTTTATCCCCAACGGGATATTTTTTTAGATCTCAAAATGGATGGATTTTTTAAATTGGAATAAAGTTTTTACTGTTTGGACAAATAATCCCTTGAATCTCCTCGTTCAGCTCCCCATTCGCATCCCATTCTTTTTTCCGCTGACACGGACGCCTCCATGGTCTGCAGCAGAATATCAGAAGGACAAGCTCATTATCCGCAAAGTTATCCACAGGTTATCAACAGCCTGATTTTTTTCACCTTAGGTGATTTCGAATACTCTATTAGTACCATTCTCTTCCGCCTCAGGCAATACCCACCCACCTTTTTTCTTTCCCATCTCCACCGGGATCCGTGATTAACTGGCAAGGAGTCCAAGAGTTACCAAACGAAGAAAAAAAATGAAGTTTTTTTTCTCTCGTTGGAGTCCTTTTTTTTCTGTTGACGTATAACGGTTTGATAATGATCAACTTGCAATCTTCTCAAGCCCTTTTTGCCTAGAGATTTTTTCTAAAATGAATGACCGCAAGAAGTTAGAAATACCGATATTTTGAGTGAATTTTTAATCCATTTTTAACTTCTTGATTATGGAATGATTATCTCTGCCGCTCCTTCAGCGGCAGGGCCGGTAGATCGCCGGCTTGGCTGCCTCCGGCATGGCAGAGCCTCTTGAAACGGATTTTTCCATAACTGATCCACCGGTTTATTCACAGGTTCTTTCAGTCAATCCGGGCCCGGTCAAGAAGGTATCTCATTCGGATCACTGAAGATCAGAATCAAAATTCAGCCAAATGTGACTGCCACCCGGGAAACCTTGATATACAATAAATTGAAATAGCACATCCAGTATACGGCATTCTATCATGGATGAGGGGAAAAGCGACCGTGACCAATGGGAGTTCCTTGAAAGAGGTGCAACAAGCCGAGGGGGCCATCCTGGTGACTCAAGACGGGAGCCTAATGCCTCTTCATTATGGGGATCCCCACCAGGAGTACCTGGCGGTCCGGAATGGGGCAGGCCTATTGGATTTCAGCCATTGGGGCAAAATCACTATTACTGGCCCAGACCGGAAACCATTTCTTCATGGATTGGTCACCAATGAAGTGAAGAATCTGTCGCGTGGGCAAGGGAATTATTCGCTTTTCCTCACCCCGCAGGGAAAAATCCAGGCTGATCTATGGGTATACGACCGCGGGGAAGACCTGTTGTTGATCACGTACGGCAACCTGCGGAAGATCCTGGCCGAGGGTCTGGAAAAATATCTCATCATGGACGATGCCGAGGTTCACGATCATAGCGGTAATCTGCTGCTCTTTTCGATTCAGGGGCTTCAATCCGAAGAATGCCTTGCGCGGGTGGTGGGCCACGATCACCTGCCCGGAGATGAATACGGGTTGTCAGAGATTACCCTTGGTGAAGAATCCAGTCCCCTCTGCATCATGCGCGTATCGCATACGGGGAAACCGGGATTCGATTGCCTGATTCCTCCCCAACAGGGCGTCGAATTTTGGACGAAACTGATTGCGGCTGGGGCGAGGCCGGTGGGATTGCATGCCCTGGACGTCCTGCGTATTGAGGCAGGGATTCCTCTCCGGGGGAGAGATCTCGATGACCGGGTGATTCCCCAAGAAGCCGGCTTGCACAAGGCCCTCTCGTTCACCAAAGGGTGCTATGTAGGCCAGGAAGTGGTCGCCCGGCTGCATTTCCGGGGGCATGTCAACCGCGAATTGACGGGATTTGTCTTGAAGACTGAAGATCTGCCCCAAGAAACCGTGAAATTGTGGCATGGCGGCAAGGAAGTGGGTGCCATTACCAGTGCCTGCTTTTCATACACCCGCGGCGAAATCATCGGACTGGGATTTCTACGCAGCAAATTGCGGCAGAAAGGCACGGTGACCACTGCTCTGGAGGCAGGCCGTGAATTTGCCGCCGTGGTGGATGAATTGCCTTTGGTAAAATGAAGAAAATACCAGAAAAAGAAATCTTGCGCGATCTGCCATTTACTCCCCTACATTAAATTTCAATTTCTCTCCATCTCTATACGGATGAGGGCTTGGGAGAAGAAAAACTGCTGAACATAAATTTCACGATTCACACAGGGCATTCACTTCACGAGTCCACCTGTTTTCCTTTCAAGAAGCCGCCGATCGTTGCCCTGGGTTTTCAGCCTGAGCCAATCCCTCCAGTACATTATGCCGCACGAATACTTTTTTAATACAAATCTAATAGAATGAGTATGTTATGATACAACGAGCCGGGAAGCGGCCGTATTTTGAAATGGCGCGTAACCTCCTATTGTCGGAAACCCTCAAAAAAAAATTAAAAATTTTATTGACAAATTTTTCCCTTCTTTGGTAGGATAGAGGATGTGCGAAGCAGTTCCTTTCTGTTCGTTTCAATCGATTCCAGGTTGGGGGGCCGAAAAGAAGGCCTTTTTTTTGTACGAAGCCGTGTGCCGGCCGGTGGTAGGGATTTTGCGCAAAAAGAAGCAAGGGTGTCTTTACCATCATAGCCGCCAATCAAACAAGCAAAGGAGGTGAACGCGAATCGCCAGTATCCTGAAGTGTCGCTTGTGATGAACTGTATCTCTATTCATGACAATCAGAAGACAGGTTGGGAGAATCATTGATGAGTTCTACTGTGATGAATATGGGTAGTGAGAGAAGGCGGCAGAGGCCTTCTGCCGACGAAATGCGAAGAAGAGAACAATTGAAGAATCACCTCACCCGGGTGTGGGAAATCGATGAATCCGTGGCCAAGTCCTTTTCCAAGAAACACGCCTCCTTGTTATTTGACCATGTGATCCGGTCGTTGGAAAATCTCGCTCTGTATTTCGAGCATTTGCATTTGGCCCATTACGGGCATGCCATCGAGGAGCCGGTGTTGCGGCGGGCGCTGAATCACACCCTCCGCCGGTTCGCCCGCAGCCAGAGTCCGCTTTCGGACAAGCAACTCTGTTATTTTCTGCAGTTGGCCCGCGATGAAGTGGCCAGCAAGCTGACTTCCTGGTGCGATCCGGGATCACCGCAAGAACGGGAAAAGGTCCTGTCGCCGCTCAAGCAAGCGCTGATATACGAAGACGACGAGGCGATGAAAAAGCGCCTGCTTTTCATCTACACGCTGTTTGTGCAAAAAGGCATGCGTCTGGCGAAGCAAAAAGTCATTCAGGCCTGCACATCGCAACGCCGCCTGTTTCCGCACCGGCGCGTAGTGGAGGACGCCTTGGAGACCTTGCGGGGAGCGTACGAGGCCTTGGGATTCATCGAAGGGGAGTTGTTCATCACGCCCGACTACATCTCGTGCAACTGACTTGCTTTCCATGGTTGTCATGGGAGTCCGGAAAGAGGCGGCCACGGGCCGCCTCTTTCGCTTGGGCGGGACAAGAGAAGAAGAATTTGAGTACGAATGATGAATTCTTTATGGATGGGAATTGTCTGGCGGTTCAGGAGAATCCCGGTGCCGATTTTGCACATATGAAACCATGCATCCGATTCAACCTCGGGCGGCAATCTGAGATACACATATCCAGCGGTTTTAAAATTCGATTGACTTCATCTACCCCCTCATGGGATAATCAATAGAGTTGCAGAAAAAAGGGTGCGGGATTCGATGGCCGATTTGAAGAAATCCTGGTGTGATTGACGGGCCGGATAAATGGATCCAGAAAGGAGAGGTATCATGAAATATCATGTTTTCTGTGGCTTTGTATTGGGATGTTTGTTTTTCGTAGCGCCAGCCAGTCAAGCGCAGTTGATTTTCTCCGCCGATTTTTCCGCGGCCCAAGGCTATACGGACGGCCAGCTTGTCGGTCAACCAGCGGGGGCCGCCACGGTCTGGATGGAGGGGATGGACGCAGTGGATAATCCCGCATTCATGGTGGTCAATGAGCAGTTCGTCATTACTCAAGAAGTCGACGCAACGGGGGCCTCAATTTACCGCTGGATTTTGTACCCGCTTCCCGTGCAGACCGGAAAATTTACCACGGCATTCGAATGGCAGTATGTTGGTCCCACGGACGGATCAATCGATGTGGGTTTTTGTCTTAGCAGCACGGAAAATTTCGACCGGAATGGCAATGGCTTGCCCGATTTCAACGAACAAGGGGTGATGTGCCGGTTTCAGCAGGGAGGCCGAGTAATCGACGCCTGCAACGGCCAATGGGATGGTTCTTCGCACTATGAACGTTCGCAGGATATTCTATACGCGGACGGCACGAAATTTTTTATGCGATATGAGATCGACGCTGATCCCCAGGTTCAGACTTTTGACGTGTTTGTGCGTCCTGAAGGGCAATCGGAAATCCTGTTGGCCGACACATTTGGATTCCGGCAAGATTGTCCCAATGGGCTGGACGTCATCGCCATCTGGGTGGATGGCAATTTTCCTAACTCGCAGGTGATCATCGACAACATTGTAGTGGCAGGCCCCGCGCCGGTGGCGGATTGGCCGATGTATGAATGATGAGAATGGGCCGTGTGTTTCTTCAGGTCCACCCGGGGCGGTTTTGAGCTCCCTTTACCCCCGCTGCACGATATCCCCCCCGCTGACGAGACCGTTGGTCACATCGTAGGGCAGACCCCGAAAATCGCCCCCGGTGTTGGAGGGAATGCCGATAAATCCGTCCGGGCCAATGCTGAACAAAGCGAATTCTCCGGTTTTGAGAGGGGTAATGCCTACGGCCATGGCGAAGGGATTTCCCGGCAAATACAATCCGATGTTATGATCTTCACCCGGATCGGCCGGATCATTGTCGAAATAGATGTAGGTTTGCCCCCGTTCGTCCGCGCCAAAACCGATGGACAAATTGTATTTCGACTCAAAAGGATCAATGGGCACGGACGAGAGATACGAAATCGGTGAGGTCAGAGGGTAATACAAATTTTCGAGGGTGGTGGAAGGTGGGCGTTGGCCGACCTTGTTGAATATCTTCTCCCACCGTTCAACGCCCCACTGCGTGTCATCGTCCCAAAAATCGAGCAACAAAACCCCCTTGTCGAAGCGGAACATCTGGATGGCGGTGGCCGTGGCGCGGATATCCGCCTGGGTGCGCGCCACTTTGGCCCGGATCTGCGCGTTTAAAAAATTCGGGACGGCAATAGCAGCCAGAATCCCGATAATTGCCACGACGATCAGTAATTCGATTAACGTAAAAGAGCGGTGGGATGATTCCATGTCTCCCTCCCAGCCATAATTGGATAATCAGCGAATGATTGAGCCATGATTGAATCGATTCATTGTGCCCAATCGTCCGTATACCGTCAACGGGAATTCGGGAAAGCGCCATCGATTTTTTAGAAGGCGGCGTTGAACCGATGGACCGGGCAGGCTTCGGAATGACGGATGCGATTCAGGATCCGGAGAGTTTGCGGCAGACGAAATGAATGCGTTCACATTCGTCTTTCACGGGATTCAAGGTGAGGTTATGAAACGTGCCGAGCACTTCGAAACCAGTCTCCTGAAGCAAGTCCATTAACAACCGGGTGGCATAGACCCGTTGCGCATGTACTTCGATATGCTTTTGAAAACGCCCATGCCGCTGCAAAAAGATCGTGACCTTCGAGGAGCAGATTTTCTGGGCGAGATTGTACTCGTTCTCCCAAATGTACGAGGCCTCCTCGAAATTTTCTGCGAACGTGAAGCCGGAAAAGTTGTGCAGGAGGTTGTACTCGGTGGTGACATCGAATATAAATCCCCCAGCAGGCCGGAGATGGCGGTTCACTTCTTGAAAGCAACGGCGGATACCTTCTTCGGTCAATAGGTAGTTCAAGCTGTCATAGAGACAGAGAACCAGATCGAAATCCCGGCCGAGGGCCAAGTACGAAAATTCCTCCATATCCCCCTGGCAGAAAGGGACTTCCACGTTGGCGGCGGTGGTCTTTTCCCTCGCCCGGCGCAGCATTTCTTCTGAACGGTCCAGTCCCGTGACCCGATACCCTTGCGCGGCCAGCCGCAAAGCCATGCTGCCTGTTCCACAGGCCAGTTCCAGTATTTTATGAACCTGAATGCCATACCGGGCCGCTAGATCCAGGACATGCCGGGCCCAGCTGTCGTAATCCACGTCCCGCATGACCAAGTCGTAGATCTCCGCGAAAGCGGAATAAACATCGGCTTGTTTTTTCGCTTTCATAAATCCATTTGCCGGGCTTTCCGCGCCACAAGGTTGGAATACCATTCCAACAGGATGTCCACCTGCTCTGGCAAGGATTGTACGCCAGGGATGCTTGCCCGCAAGTTGTCCAGGATTTCCGGCTTGCCGATGATCCGCTGAACCACTTCCCGCAAACTGTCTGGATCCCGGTGACGAAACGTCAATCCCCCGCCCTCGCGCACCTGTTCCGCCATACCTCCCACATCCGCGGTGATGACTGGAACGCCGGCCAGGAAGGACTCATGGAAGGTCAAGGGGGAGTTTTCCCACCAGATGGAGGGCACAATCAGACAGTCCAGATCCGCCAGCAACGCATAAACATCCGCCGGAGCGTATTTGACTCCCCATTCCACCGCTGGACCGGCCAGAGCGCGCAGTTCGCTTTCGTATGCCTCATAGCCATCGTATCCGGGAAAGAATCCATGGACCACCAGCCGGGCTTGAGCAGGATCGATTTCCTGAAAAGCACGCAAAGCGATGTCTACACCCTTGGGGGGAATCCAGGTACCGATATATCCAAAACGAAGCGGTTTATGGATTTCACGCCTGGGAGGCCGGGCGGGAACAGCAAATCCGTTATCCAGAAAAATGATCTTGTCTTCCGGCAAGCCATGGCGGATAAAGAAATCCCGAAGAAACCGGGAAGGGGAAATGAACAAATCGGTTTCTGCAAATACACGCTTCACCCACTCCCGGCGGTGGTGAATCCCCTCCGAAGCCCGGCGGGAAAACGCGGTAATCGCGTCTGCCACAATCTCCGCCGCTTGATAGGCATAATTTTCCAATTCCCGGATTCGGGGTAACCGGTTTGGTGGAATGGGTGCCGCCGGATTTTGTTCTTGGATTCGGGGCCGCTTCCATCCGGCGGTGCAGAACTGGTTGTTATCGTCCAACTCCGGGCGGGTGCGCAAAACCAATTCCCCGCCACCGGGACAAGGATCCAACTCAACACGGACCGGGTGCCACCCCTGCTGGGCAGGATCGGTTTTCGGATTTAACAAGCGGCTGAAGCGCAGGACTCCATTCCATTCCACCTCAAAGATCACTCCCCCCCCCGCCTGGCCGTATGTTGAAGGATGCAAGCCAATGGCCGATTCGAAAACCGCCGGATGAGTCAAACGCACCGGATAGCGAATCGCGGCCGGGGGATGCGCTTGCAGCGTTTTCTCCTCCCTATCCCCCATTGAGAACGAAGTAACGGACACAAACCGACGGTCTGGGGTCTCGATCCCACTCCGGGCGAGTCGCAATAAATCATGACAACCCTCCGGCCGTTTGCGTTGTAAAGCGGCTGGTTTCAATAAGGCCGTCACCATACGTTGCGCGTTACCCCGCAAGAGTTGCAACGAGAGGCAGGAACGGCAATCCGCCTCCGTAGGTCCCTGGCACAGGCTCAAATCCCGCTTTAACAACTGGCCTCGTTGGCACAATAGCCAATAGTCGTGCAAGGTGAAAATCGTCGCGCAGCCATAGGCTTTGGCTTCTTGAATCAAGGACAAAGATAGATTGGTCAGATGATGAAAATGCACAACCTCTGGGCGGAATTCACCGAGAAAATGGGCAAAGCGGGCAGCCAGGGCGGTGTCGAGATAAATCTCCTGAAAGGTCCGGGCGTGCCGGTAGGTGCGATTGACCGCACGGATGGGGATACCTTCATAAACCCGGTCCTGGATTGCGTACTCATCCCGGGACCGATCGCCGATACGGTAAAAAACGGCCACTTCATGATTCCGCTTTTGTAATTCCTGAGCCAGGTTCAAGACACAAAGTTCCGAACCGGCGAGGGACTCGGGAGGAAAAGTATGATTGACGAACAAGATTTTCATGAGAAATGGCGTGGAGCCTGATCCCCGAAACGGCCAGGATCAGGAAAGTAGACAACCGGTTTCTTCCCCTAGAAGCGGAGAGGCACGCAGCCCCGCGCCCCTCATTTCTTCCCGATGGGGATTATACTCTTCGATCAGGCCATGGATTCATGCGGACGGGTCTAGGTTCTAGGGCAGAACTCACTCCAATTCGGCCACTTTTTGCTTCTCATACGCTTGGAGTTTCCGGTGCAGGGTGGCCCGGTTGATCTGGAGGATTTGGGCGGCCCGGACCTTATTGTTGCGGGTAGCATCCATTACCCGCAGGATGTACCGGCGTTCGATTTCGCTAATGGGTGGCAATTCATCCAGGGACGCACCCACGAAAATGCTGCCAACCTCATCATGGAATTGTTTGGGCAGATGTTTGGGTTCAATTGGTCCCTTCCCGGCCACCAGCGAAGCAAATTCCAACGCATTTTCCAGTTCGCGCACGTTGCCCGGCCAGTGATACTCCATGAGAATCTTGAGTGCCTCCTCGGTGACCTGAAGCGGTTCGCCTCCTGTTTCCCGGGCCATTCGTTTGAGGATCGTCTTGGTCAGGACCGGAATATCTTCCGTGCGCCTCCGTAAGGCGGGGATATGCAACGTGAAGCGGTTCAACCGGAAATAGAGATCTTCCGAGAATTCCCCCTTGGCCACGGATTCATCCAACAGAACCGTGGTAGAAGCGAATATCCGGACATCCGCCTTGCACACCGTGCGGGAATTAACCCGGGTGTATGTGCCATCCTCCAGAAAGCGTTGCAGTTTGCCTTGCACATTGGGAGAAATCACCCCGATTTCATCGAGCAACAACGTACCGCCGTCACACAATTCGATCAGGGTTTTGCCCTCGGAGGCCTCCGGCGTTCCTGGTTCGCCACGTCCAAACAGTTCCACCGCCAAGTCTTCACTGGTGAAAGAACGGCAATTGATCGCGTAAAACGGTCCGTGCCGGCGCGGCCCGTGTTCGTGGATCGTTTGCGCCAATAACTCCTTCCCCGTCCCCATGGCTCCGAAGAAGAGAATGGGATCCTCCCGCGTAGCCAATATCCGAGCCAGCCGCATGATATCTTTCATCTCTGGAGATTTCACTACCAGCGGGCCAAAGCGGTCCAGGGAGGAATCCGGTTCTTCATACCGGAGCAGGCGCTGCCGGTTTAAGTCTGCGTCCAAGGCCCGTTCCAGCACCAGGATCAATTCTTCCAAATAGACAGGAGCCGTAAGCAGATAGGCTTGATAATGGCGCGCCCATTGGCAGCCTTGGGTTAGGGAATCCGGATTCGCGATTATGATCATCTCCTGCCCCAAGTTTTCCCGTTCCCTGGATAGTTCGTCCCACTTTTCCGACAAGTTGCCGCACAAATCGTAATCAACGATAATCGCTTTGGAGGGGCTGCGGGCGGCCAGTTTGATCAATTTCTCCACACTGTCGGCGTGAGACACTTTGCAACCCAACCTGGTGAGTCCATCACTCCAGAGTTTTTCGGTTTTCCCCTTGGGAGCCAGCATGGAGATACCAACCCCCTTCAAACTGCCATGTTCGTCCATTTTCTCTTTCATGTTCCAAACCTCATCACCATGCCCAACCCGGGCATCATCTCATTGAATGGGCATACAATCCGGCCGGTTGATTGGCGAAACCAATCCGCCGGTTTCCTTATAACCGATTTCCAAATAAATGGCCTCTTCCTCTCCCGCAGCAGGGGAAACGTACCCAGAGACAGCCGCCGGATAAGTGTGTCTCCTATATTTATATTGCGTGTCAATGAACGAAGAGCCCAATTGTACCCATTGAATTCCACAAAAGGTTCCCATTTATGAGGGAACGGAATTTCGCAACATTTACCACAATAGATTAAAACGTTACATCACAGCGGTATTATAACTCCTCTTGAAAGACCTACACAAGAATATTGTGGCAAAAGAAACAAAAAATGTATCATTTTTACGAATGAATATACCTATAATTTTTAAATAATTACTAAATTGCATCAAATAGAGTAAATGGAAGTTAGTTGAATTCATGATGGGTAATGATTTACTCAATACCAGAGAAAGGATGAATTACACCCTATCAAGGGTCCCTTACTCTGCCCCTTTTCCCGAGGGAGAGGGAATCGATTCGCATTCCCATTCGCATTTCTGCCACGAATCAAGCATGAAGATCGTTCCGCATTTGAGTAAACAGGTGCCGTAATGGAGCTTTTGGATTTAAACAAAGACCAACGGCCCCATGCCGGATTCGCAATCGGCCGGAACCTCTCCTCGCCGCACAGGAACGGAATGAGGGCACGTTTGGATCCTCAATCCCCCATGAATTCCATGATACCATACATCATACTCCTTTAGAATACTACAAGATTAATTGCCGCCTGGAAGGAAAGCGCGTTGATCGAACTCAGCCTTGTAATCCCTACTCGGAATGCAGGACCGGAATGGGAGCGTTTGCTGGCCGTACTCCGGTCGCAAAAAGATCATGGGGATGCCGAACTGATCATCGTTGATTCCGGTTCGACCGATGGCACGCCGGAGACGGCTCTAGCGTACGGGGCCAAGGTGATCCAGATCGATCCTGCTACCTTTAATCACGGCACAACACGGAATCTAGGCATCCGCCATGCGCAAGGACGGTTGATCGGCCTGCTCACCCAAGATGCTTTCCCCGCCGGAGAAGCGTATTTGGCCACGCTGGTTCGATCTCTCGAAACCGAACAAGCAGCGGGGGTCTATGCCCGGCAGATCCCGCGGCCGGAGGCTTCACCCCTGGTCCGGCGGGATGTCGAAGCCTGGGTCAGCGGATCGGCCCGCCGGAGGGTATCGTGTATCGCCACGAATCCAGGTTACCACGCCTGGGATCCAATGCAGCGGTATCTTTATTGTGTATTTGATAACGTCGCCAGTCTGATCCGGCGCGAGGTATGGGAAAAACTGCCTTTTCCGCGCGTGCCTTTTGGCGAGGATGTCGAATGGGCGTACCGGGTGTTGTGCAATGGTTATACCATTGTGTATGAACCGGACGCGGCGGTGATCCATTCCCATGAACGGCCGGCGGAATACGTGTATAAGCGGACATTTGTGGATCACTACCGCTTGTATCATCTCTTCGGCCTGCGGACCATTCCCACACGCCGAAAAGTCTGGCGTTCTATTGGTTGGACGGTGATCCGGGATTGGCGCTACCTGGCCCGGTGTCCGGAATTATCCCTCCGCTGGATCCGGTGGATGGCCAATGTTCCCCGTTATGCCTGGGCGTCAGCGTGGGGACAGTACTACGGCGCGCGGGCCGCGGCCCAGGGGATGCCGCTCGAGCGGATGGGGGGGGTGTAGAATCTAAAACGAAGCTACATTCCATTTCCATTCCCTCAAGGAGAGGGACAGGGCCGATCGGATGGGTCTCACGAAAGACACTTCATGCGCGAGGATTTTGGTTTGATTTGTTCCGGCCAACGATTTCCAAAATTTATTAGATAAAAAGACAATCGTGCACATTATGCATGACAAAATCCGGTTGGATCAATTCTTGGTACAACAAAATCTCGCCCGCAACCGTGAGGAGGCGCAACGGTTGATTCGTGCGGGGAAAGTGCGGATCGAGGAAACGGTATATGACAAGCCGGGGATTAAGGTTTCATCTGACGCGCCGGTGCGGATTATCCAGAAAGGGAGTTCATACGCCAGCCGCGGGGGTCTCAAGTTGGAAGCCGCCTTGCGGCGTTTCGGCATAGATGTCACCGGTCTGACCGCCGCCGACCTGGGAGCATCAACCGGGGGATTCACGGATTGCCTGTTGCGTCACGGAGCCGCGAAGGTATTCGCGGTGGATGTAGGCCGGGGCCAACTGGCCTACCCGTTGCAAACCGACCCCCGGGTAGTAGTAATGGACCGCACCAACTGCCGTTACTTGGACACCCCCGCTTTGGACGGGCCGGTGGATCTGGTGGTGGTGGATCTCTCCTTCATCGGCATCCAAACCGTGTTCCCCGCCATTGCCCGGATTCTCAAACCCGCCGGTCAGGCCATTGTGCTGATCAAACCTCAGTTTGAAATCGGAAAAGAGAAAGTAGGGAAAAAGGGGATTGTCAAAAATCCAATGGATCATCTCGATGTGCTACTGGCGTGCCGGCGGTTTTTCATAGAGGCGGGCTGGGCGGTGCGCGGTGTCATGCCCTCCCCGATTGCGGGGAAGTCGGGTAATATCGAATTTTTGATGTGGATTCAGCCGGGCGGGGCCGAATTGTCGATACCACCCGAACGGATCCAGGCAGTCGTGGACGAAGCCCACCCAAAGGAACCGGATACACCATGAAGGACGGCATTCCCTGCTCATCCCTCCGAATCTTAATTGTTTATAATCCTCAAAAACCTAACGCCATTCCGGCCGCGGAAGAAGCCCGGAAAATCCTGAACCGGGCGGGTATCCAAACGGGATTGCAGGCTTATCAAGCGCAACCGGCATCCGAGGAATCCTTGGCCCGCCGGGCATGTGATTTCGACATCATTCTGGTTTTAGGGGGCGACGGCACCATTCTAGGTGTGGCACGGCAAACGGCAGAACATCCCCGCCCGATTATGGGGGTCAATCTGGGAGGTTTCGGATTCCTCACCGCCGCCGCCAGTCATGAGTTGGAACCGGCATTGCGCTGTCTCATCTCGGGAAACTACCGCACCCAAAACCGGTTTTTTCTGGAAGCGCGGGTGGAACGGCCTTCGAATGTGGAGAATCCCCGCGTGTTTCATTCGCTGGCGTTGAACGAAGCGCTCATCACCCTCAGCCAGCCAGGCCGGTTGTTGAAACTCTGGTTAGGGGAAAGCGAGGAATCAGCGCTGGCCTACCGGGCGGACGGTATCATAATCGCCACGCCCAACGGATCCACGGGTCATTCATTGTCCGCCGGCGGGCCGATCCTTGAACCGCACCTGCCGGCGCTGGTGATCACCCCCGTCTCCCCGCATTCTCTCTTCAACCGGCCGCTGGTAATCGGCGGAGAGAAAGAAATCAGAATCTGGTTCGCGGAACACCCGGCAGATCTTGTCTTGATTTTGGACGGACAAATCCGCTCCACGTTGCGTTCGAGTGACCAGGTCATCGTGCAGCGTTCGAAGCAAACCGTGCCCACCATTTCGATGCCAGAACGGGCTTTTTCTCAAGTGCTGCGGTATAAATTCAACTTGGGAGAATCGGTGTAATTCCGGCAGGAAACGCGTCAAACCGCATTTTCCCCCTCCTCGCCGGTGCGGATGCGGAAGATGTCTTCCAGCGCGGAGACGAAAATCTTGCCATCGCCGATGTTTCCTGTCCGGGCGGTTTTCATGAGGGTGTCCACCACCGGCCGGACCATTTCATCCTTGACCACAATTTCGATTTTGATCTTGGGGAGCAAATCGACAACGTATTCGCTGCCCCGGAACAGTTCCTTGTGCCCTTTTTGCCGGCCGAATCCGCGCACTTCCGAAATCGTCATCCCCACGATGCCGATTTCGTTAAGCGCGTCCTTGACTTCATCCAACTTGAAGGGCTTGATGATGGCTTCAATCTTTTTCATGCGTATGGATTCCTAACTCTCGCCCGGTGTTCAGTTTCCCGGCGGGATATAGAGGACCGTGCATTTTTCGGGAAGATCTTCCTTATGCAAAATCACTTCACTGGTGGGGGAGCGCTTGATATCGGATTTGCCTTCGAGAAAGGCAGTCACCGGTTCGATAGGGAATCCGCACTTGTCGGTCTTAAAGTGCATGGGGATCACCACCTTGGGCCGCAATTGGCCGGCTACATGCGTGGCGTCGGCAGGCCCGAGGGTGAAACGTCCGCCGACAGGAAGCAGGAGGACGTCGAGCGCGCCGATTTCTGCAACCTGCGATTCGGAGAGCACGTGGCCCAGATCGCCGGCGTGGCATACGCGGATGTCATCCATGATAAAGCAGGTGATCCGGTTCTTTCCCCGTTCTTTCCCCTCCACGGCGTCGTGATAGGTGTGGATGACATCGAAGTCGATCCCCCGCACCCGGGCTTCCGAACGCACCACCAGAGGCTGGTTGGGGAGGCTCTGCAGGTCCGCGTGATCTTCATGATCATGGCTGAGAACCACGATGTCAGCCGAATCCGCAATCGGCGCGTAAGTCAAGGCTCCGCCGTACGCTCCCGGTTTGTAGGGATCGGTCAGAACGGTGGTGCCGTCTTCCGCCTTGAATAAAAACGTAGAATGCCCGAGATATTTGATGATCATGCTGCTTCCAACCTATGGGATATGATGATCATTTTCCTCCAATTATTGCAGTAGACCAAGGTTCAGGTTAGCCGGAGCGCGCCGAGACAAGCCCTTGTTTTTCCCCATTTTTATATCAACCCTTCCAGTTCCTGAATCGCCTTGCGGTAGGATTCCGCGGAGTTGAGCAATTCCTGGTGTTCCTTGGGGTCCAGTTTTAGTTCGATGATCTCGGTGACACCTTGGCGGCCCAGTTTAACCGGGACACCGACGTACAAATCGGTGATCCCGTACTGGCCTGTCAAATACGCGGAACACGGGAGCACTTGGTTGCTGTCGCGCAGAATGGATTCGACCATTTTCACCGTGGCGGCGGCCGGCGCGTAGTAGGCGCTGCCTGTTCCCAGGAGTTTCACGATTTCCCCGCCGCCCACCCGCGTCCGGTCGCTGATGGCCTTGATCCGGTTGGGGGGAATCAGCTCGGTGATGGGGATGCCCGAAACGGTGCTGAAGCGGGGCAAGGGAACCATCGAGTCGCCATGGCCGCCCAGCACCATGGCGCGGATTTCCTTCACCGAGACGCCCAGCTCCATGGCGATGAACGTAGCGTACCGGGCGGAATCCAGCACACCGGCCTGTCCCACCACGCGGTGGCTGGGAAATCCGGATTTCTTGTACGCCAGGTACACCATTACGTCGATGGGATTGGTCACCACGACGAAAATGCAGTTGGGGGAATACTGGACACACTGATCCACGATCCCGTTGACGATTTCCGCGTTCTTCTTCAGCAAGTCCAACCGGTCCATGCCCGGCTTCCGCGCCAGACCGGCTGTAATGACCACGATATCCGAATCGGCGGTATCTTCGTAGCGATTGGTGCCGGAGATTTGACCATCATACCCCAACACCGCGCCCGCCTGCAGCAGGTCCAATCCCTTGCCCTGGGGAACGCCTTCCACGATATCCACCAGCACGACATCCCCGAGCGCCTGCTGGGCCAAATACAGCGCGCACGTGGCTCCCACATTGCCCGCGCCCACGACCGAGATCTTGTTTCGCATAATTGGTCTCCTAGATTCACCCGTCTTCGGGCAAGATTTGCTTCCATCGGGAATGGATTTTCCACCGGCCGGGGTTGATCACACCAGGCCGCCGCGCTCCGCTCACATATTGGAAACTACTGCCTCGCCGAATTCGGAGCATTTCAACAAGACCGCGCCCGGCATCTGCCGTTCCAGGTCGTAGGTCACTTTCTTCTGCTTGATCGCTTCTTCCATGCCGCGGATGACCAGCCGGGCGGCCTCATCCCAGCCCAAATGTTCAAGCAGCATCACTCCGGAGAGGATGAGCGAACCGGGATTGACCTTGTCCTGTCCGGCGTACTTGGGAGCGGTCCCGTGGGTGGCTTCGAACACGGCCACCGTGTCGCCGATGTTCGCGCCGGGAGCCATGCCCAAGCCGCCGACCTGCGCCGCGCACGCGTCGGAAAGGTAATCGCCGTTGAGGTTGGGCATGGCGCACACGTCATATTCCTCGGGCCGCAACAACACCTGCTGAAACATGGAATCGGCGATGCGGTCCTTGATGACGATCTTGCCCTCCGGGACCTGTCCGTTATGTTTCGAATACAATTCCTCTTCGGTGACGGTCACATCGCCGAATTCCTCGCGTGCCAGTTGATAGCCCCAGTCCCGGAACGCGCCTTCGGTGTATTTCATGATGTTGCCTTTGTGCACCAGCGTCACTGACGGCCGCCGGCGCTGGATAGCGTACCGGATGGCGGACCGAACCAGACGCCTACTGCCGAATACACTCATAGGCTTGATGCCGATTCCCGAATCCTCGCGCACCGTCTTGCCCATTTCGTTTTTGAGGAACTGGATGAGCTTTCGGGCTTCCTCCGTTCCCTCTTGCCATTCGATCCCCGCGTACACGTCTTCGGTGTTTTCCCGGAAAATGACCACATCGAGTTTTTCGGGATGCTTGACCGGGCTGGGGACGCCTTCGAAATACCGCACCGGCCGCACACAAGCGTACAGATCAAGCACCTGGCGGATGGTAACGTTCAACGAACGAAAACCGCCTCCCACGGGCGTGGTCAAGGGGCCTTTGATCGCCACGTGGAATTCGGAAAAGGCCTCCAGGGTTTCCCGGGGCAGGTATTCCCCATAGCGTGCTTGCGCTTTCTCCCCCGCCAGGACTTCCATCCAGGCGATGCGTTTGGATCCCGCGTAAGCCTTGTCCACCGCGGCATCCAGCACCCGTTTCATGGCGGGTGTGATATCCACTCCGATGCCGTCCCCTTCCACATACGGAATGATAGGATGGTCCGGCACCACCAAGCGGCCATTCACCCACTCGATCTTTTCCCCATCCGGGGGGATGATGATGTTCTGAGTCATGGCAATGTCCCCACTGATCGTATAAGCGGTTAGCCCGTTTTTCTCCATCGAAGGACCGGCCCCTCCCGCGTCTCCCGCGGCGCGGATCCTGGATTTCATCCTCCCGGCCGACCCATCCCCGAAAAGATAAAAAAACCACCCTCCCTTTTTTTCGGGGGAGCCATGGATCCACATACCCAACACACTGGAATCCAGGATCAGGAGGTTGGGATCCGTTCGATGTTCCGGGTCAGCACCACGGCATGGTTGCGGGAAACTTCCAGAATACCTCCCTGGACCCGGAACAAGTGAGAGCGGCCTTGAGCGTCCCGAATGGCTATCTTGCCTTCGGTCAAGGTGGTGAGCAAGGGAGCATGGCGGGCCAGGATGCCGAGGGATCCCAGGGCGCCCGGGGCAATCAACGATTCGATTTCGCCATCAAATACCGTCTCTTCGTGAGTGATGATCCGTAACGGAAAGGTCGCAGCCATGGATTACCCCGTTTCTTTCCTTCCGGTTAGTTCGCGGCCATTTTTTTGGCGTTATCGACCACCTCGTCAATCGTCCCGCACATATAGAACGCTTGTTCGGGCAGATCATCGAACTCGCCGGCGGCGATGCGTTTGAAGCCTTCAATGGTATCGGCCGTCTTGACGTACCGCCCTTCGCGCCCGGTGAATTGTTCCGCCACGAAAAACGGCTGCGACAGGTACCGCTGAATCTTGCGGGCACGTTGCACCGTGATCTTGTCCTCGTCAGACAATTCGTCCATCCCCAGGATGGCGATGATGTCCTGCAGATCTTTGTAGCGTTGCAGGATCAATTGGATCTGGCGGGCCGTTTCGTAATGTTCTTTACCCAGGATGCGCGGATCCATGATGCGGGAGGTGGAGTCCAGGGGATCCACGGCTGGATAAATGCCCAATTCCGAAATGGGACGGGAAAGCACCGTGGTGGCATCCAGGTGGGAGAACGTTGTCGCCGGCGCGGGGTCGGTCAGGTCGTCGGCGGGCACGTAAATGGCTTGCACGGAGGTGATAGAGCCTTTCTTGGTGGAGGTGATACGCTCCTGCAACGCGCCCATTTCCGTGCTGAGGGTAGGCTGGTAGCCGACGGCTGAGGGCATGCGGCCCAGGAGGGCGGACACCTCGGATCCGGCTTGGGTGAAACGGAAGATGTTGTCGATGAAGAGCAACACGTCCTGCCCGCGGTCATCCCGGAAATATTCGGCCATGGTCAGGGCGGAGAGTCCCACCCGCAGGCGCGCCCCGGGCGGTTCATTCATCTGGCCGAAGACGAGCGCTGTCCGGTCAATGACGCCGGATTCATTCATTTCCAGCCACAAGTCGTTGCCCTCGCGGGTGCGCTCGCCCACGCCGCCAAAGACGGACACGCCGCCGTGCTCCGCCGCGATGTTGCGGATGAGCTCCATGATGACCACGGTTTTGCCGACTCCCGCGCCGCCGAACAAACCAACCTTGCCGCCCTTGGCGTACGGCGCCAGCAGGTCGATGACTTTGATACCCGTTTCAAACTGTTCGGCTACGGGGACCTGGTCTTCAAAGGCGGGCGCGGGCCGGTGGATTGGATACCGGTTATTTTTATCGGGCAATTCCCCCTTGCCGTCGATCGGTTCGCCGAGGAGGTTGAACATCCGGCCCAGGCATTGATCCCCCACGGGCACGGAAATGGGTTGTCCCGTGTCCACGGCTTCCATGCCCCGGACCAAGCCGTCGGTGGAGGCCATGGCCACGCAGCGCACAATATTGTTCCCGATATGCTGAGCCACCTCGCAGGTGAGATGAATCCCCCGCCCGGAATGGTCGATGGTGATGGCGTTAAGCATATTGGGCAAATGGTCCGAGTCGAATTCAATATCCACGGTGGGACCGATGATTTGGCGGACGTGGCCAATGTTGGGCATGGTACCTGCTCACTCCCTGATTGGTTTGGATGGGGGGGATCACCCTGGTTCCGGTTACCCCTTGAGGGCCTCGGCGCCCCCCACGATCTCCAGGATTTCGGTGGTGATCGCGGTTTGCCGGGCCTTGTTTAACTGGAGGGTCAACGCATCCATCAACTCCTCGCAGTTTTGGTTGGCGGTGGTCATGGCCATCATGCGGGCCTGATGCTCCGCCATGAACGCGTCGGTAAACGAATAAAAAATCTGGGTTTCCACGTAGAGGGGCAAAATCTGGTTCAGGATCGTGCGGGGATCCGGCTCGAAAATGTATTCCAGCCGATCCTGCGGGGGATGATCCCGTTTCGCTTTCACCAGCATCGATTGCTCGTCGAGGGGAAGAAACATTTCCCGCTTGACCCGGTAGGCCATGGCGGTGATGGCCTGGTTGTAGATCAGTTCGACCTCGTTAAATCCGCCATGCAAGAAGAGATCCTGGATATCCCGGGCGATCTCCAAAATGCGCGGCAGGTCGATGTTGCCCCGGAAATCGCGCTGCCCCCGGACGACAGGATACCCCTGTTTTTCCAGAAATTTCTGGGCCCGCGCGCCGATAGCGTAAAAAGCGAATCCGCCGGACAGCGAATCGGCGTAATCGGCCGCGTAGCGGTGCACCGAGTGATTAAACGAACCGCACAGTCCACGGTCCGAGGAAAACAACACAATCAGACGCCGGCCGGTTTCCCGCCGTTGCATCAGCGGCTGTCCTTCACCGCCCACGCTGCCCACCATTTCCGCCACCAGTTGCTGCAGGCGCTCCGCGTACGGCTTGATGCGGCCGCGGTGTTCCTGCGCCCGGTGCATCTTAGAAGCCGAAACCGAGCGCATCGCGCGGGTGATCAGTTTGGTGTTGTTCACCGTGCGGATGCGGCGGCGTAAATGTTTGGAGGATGGCATCGCGGCTCCTTAATCGCGGTTCCCTTGCGGCGGACCGGTTCACCCGGCCGCTTTGGTTCGTTCCACAAACAAACTCTTGAATTTCTTGATTCCTTCCTTCAATTTCTGCTGCACCGGTTCCGTCAAGACCTTCTCCGTTTGGATCACGTGCAGGGCTTCCCCGTATTTGTCCTTCATGAAGGAAACCAATTCTTTTTCGAAGATGTGGATCTGGTGCAGGGGCAGATCATCCAAAAATCCCTGGCCGCCGGCGAAGATAATCAAGACCTGTTCTTCCAAGGGTTTCGGTTGATATTGATCTTGTTTGAGGATTTCCGTCATCCGCTCACCGCGGGTCAACTGGGCCAGGGTGGCCTTGTCAAGATCTGAACCGAACTGGGCGAAGGCGGCCAGTTCGCGGTACTGGGCCAGATCCAACCGCAAGCGTCCCGCCACGGTTTTCATGGCTTTGGTTTGGGCATTGCCGCCGACCCGGGAGACCGAAAGCCCCACGTTGATGGCTGGTTTGACTCCCGCGTAGAAAAGGTCGGGCTCGAGATAAATCTGGCCGTCGGTGATGGAGATCACGTTGGTGGGGATGTAAGCCGAAACGTCGCCCATCTGGGTTTCGATGATCGGCAAAGCGGTCAGCGATCCGCCCTTGTTGGCCTCACTCAGTTTCGCCGCCCGTTCCAAAAGCCGGCTGTGCAGATAAAACACATCGCCGGGATAGGCTTCGCGTCCCGGCGGGCGGCGCAGGAGCAGCGACAGTTGACGGTAGGCGACGGCATGCTTGGAGAGATCGTCGTACACTACCAGGGCATGTTGGCCGTTGTACAAGAAATATTCCCCCATAGCGCAGCCCGCGTAGGGCGCGATGTATTGCTGGGTGGCGGGTTGTTCGGCGGTGGCGGAGACGACGGTCGTGTATTCCATTGCGCCGTATTGCCGGAGGGTTTCCACAATGGCGGCGACGCTCGAGGCTTTCTGGCCAACCGCCACGTAAATGCAATACACCCCCGCGCCCCGCTGGTTGATGATCGTGTCCACGGCGATGGCCGTCTTTCCCGTGCCCCGGTCGCCGATAATCAGTTCCCGCTGGCCCCGGCCGATGGGAATCATCGAGTCAATGGCCTTGAGGCCGGTCATGAGCGGCTCTTTCACGGGTTGCCGGTCGATGACGCCGGGCGCATTGCTCTCAATGGGACGGAATTCCTTGGTGACGACCGGCCCTTTACCGTCCAGGGGTTCACCGATGGGATTCACCACCCGGCCCAGCAAGGGTTCTCCCACGGGGACCGAAGCAATCCGGCCTGTCCGCTTCACCAAATCGCCTTCCCGGATGGACGGATCCAGCGTCAGCAAAGCAGCCCCCACGGTATTTATTTCCAGGTTGAGAACGATGCCCATCTGGCCGCCCGGAAATTCCAGCAATTCGCCGGCCATGGCTTCGTCCAGCCCATGAATCGTAGCGATACCGTCCCCGATCTTCAAAATGGTACCCACCGCGTCCATTTTGAGACCGGTTTCATAGGCGGAAAGTTCTCGCTCCAAAACCGAGGTTATCTCTTCGGGTCGTAATGCCATCGTTTTTTTTCCTCTAGCTTCCAGCGGATAAGCAGCCCGCTACGAGGCGAGCCGTGTATCCAACAACCGCTGTCGGATTTCGTTTAAATACGTGCGCAGGCTGGTGTCAATCAAGATATCCTTGTATTGCACCCGGAGGCCGGCGATCAGGCTGGGATCCACCTTGAACTCAAGATTGAACCGGAGCCGGCTGAAGGCTTCCAACTTTTCCTGGATGATTCGCTTTTCATCCCCGGTCAAGGGGATTGAGGTGGTGACGCGGCCCGGAGTGATATTTTCATCCAACTCGCACAGTTCAGCGAATTTCCGCAGCATCCCGGGGAGTTCATCAATCCGGTTCTTGCGCAACACCAGCAGCAGAAACTGGAACAGTTCCCTGGACAGTTGGTTTCCGAAGGCGGTCTGTACCAGTTTTTCCTTGTCTTCCGTGCGAAACTGGGGGCCCACCAGGAACAAGTGGAATTTCGGTTCCGATTCCAACAAGCGCAGAAGCTGCAATGCTTCGTCCCGGGCGGCCAGTAATGGAACGCCACTCTGTTTAGTCGTATTCAGAAGCGCTCTCGCGTAGTTGGACGCGACGATCGGATCAGGCTGCACCGGTCAGTTCCTTTCAATCCGGGCGAGGAAGTCACCGATCAGTTGCCGGTGCCCCGCGTCATCCAGCCGTTGTTTAAGGAGGTGTTCCGTGGCCTCGATCGTCATGTTGATGATGTCTTTCTTGATAACCTCGCGGGCCTTCTCGGTTTCATACTCGATATTCTTTTGCGCCTTCTGGATCATTTCCGCCGATTCGCGCCGGGCGGATTCTTGGATCGATTCCGCCACCCGCCGCCCTTCGGCGATCAGTTCCTGCATGCGCGCGCGGGCCTCCTCCTCGATATGGCTCAAACGTTCTTCCAGCGCCCGGTGATCGGCGTCGGCCTTTTTTCGGAGTTCTTCCGCTTGTTGAAGGTCGGATTGGATCCGTTCCCGGCGTTCATCGATCACTTCCAGGATCGGCCCGAAAGCGAAGCGCTTCAGGATCCAAAAGACGATAAAAAAGCAGACGATATGGGTCAGGACCTGAACGTGCATGGGGGCTTGTTCCACCCCTCCCGCCGCCAGGACCGTCTGCCCGATGAGGAATGGAAGGCTGGCGAGTTCCACGATACCAACTCCTTACTGCAGGGAATGAGTCCGGCCGGGCCGGTGGATTAGAATCCAGCGATGGCGGCCAGGAAGTTGGAAATCAGGGCGTAAATGGTCAACGCCTCGATGAACGCGGCGCCGATGATCATGCCCGTTTGGATCTGCGCGGCCGATTCCGGCTGACGGGCCATTGATTCCATGGCCTTGCTGACCGCCAGGCCCAGCCCGATGCCCGACCCGATGGCGGCCATGCCGATCCCGAAGTGATACGCTCCCTGGGTTGTCAAAAAGGTGGCGAGTTGGTTTTCCATTCTATCCTCCTAGGATTATCAACTGGAACAGACTATATGAATTAATTCGAATTTACCCCGGACATTGCGGAATCCGTGTCAATGGGCTTTTCCCCCGGTTTCCTCGTGGCCGTCATGTTCGCCGTGCGGCAAAACCAACACTATATAAACGGTGGCCAGAAGGGTAAAGACCAAGGCCTGGATCGTCCCCATCAGCATGGACAGCAGCACGAACGGCAAATGCAACGGTATTCCGATGGGCGTCAGGGGAATGACGGCCATGATCATTTGAATTCCCAGCATCAGCCCGATCCCCAGCAACAGATCCTCGCCAAAGATGTTGCCATAGAGACGGCAAGCCAGGCTGAGGGGTTTGATGAACTCTTCCATGATGTGCAACGGCAAGAGCAAGACCGCCACGCCATATCCCACCGCGTCCCGGGGTTCACCCATCATGTGATACAGGTATTTTTTCGGTCCTTGCCGCGTAAGAGCCGTGTACTGCACATAGAAGAATACCGTAACTGCCAACGCCCCGGTGACCTTCAGGTTGGAGGTGGGGGATTTCATGAGGGGAACCAACCCCGCCCAGTTCATGAAAAAGATGAAGAAAAACAGCGATCCGACAAAGGGGAAATAGCGGCGGCCTTCTTTCTCGCCCAGAATGCCGCATACCAGAAGGTACAATCTCTCCAAAACCAGTTCCACGAACGCTTGCATACGGGACGGAACCAAAGTCCGGTTCCGGGTGGCCATGGAAAAGAAAAAGGCCAGGGCAGCGATGATCAGCACCATGAAAACTTGGTTTTCAAAATAAAGCAGCCAGTTGATGAGGGCGTTGCCGGGAAAATACGCATGAAGAACATGGATGAAATTCGGCAGCTCGGGAATGGTGGGGGGTTCACTTTCGGCGGCATGGGCCGTGGCTTCGGCTCCGGATTCCACGGCTGTCTGCACGATCCACACCGCTTGCAACACCCGCTCTGTCACCATGCGCAACCCACTCCTCTTTCTGGCGCGGTCATTCTCCCGCCGGCGGGACGCCTTCCGGCCGGGGGGCTTGGCGGTCCCACCGGACCGCTTCGATCAAGATCAACAAAAACGGGACATGAAAACCCAGCAAACTGGCGCCTACAGGTATTGGGAGAAGATTCAACAGGATTGCGGCGGCTCCATATAGAACCGGCAGTTTGACCAAGACCAAAATCATCAAGAACCCCAGGCGGCGCGGTCCGCATAACTCTACCACTAGATTTTTCAGGACCAGCAGATTGGTGGCTGACCATACCCCGCCAAACAACCACCCCAGCGCGTGAGGCCCGTCCCAGGCGAGCCAAAGAAGCGCGGCGGTCCCGAGCATCAACCAATACGACCATCGCATCAACCGCGCCAGATCCTCAGGAATCACGGTCTCTCTCCACGGCTTTGATTACATCCCGGATTACAAAATAGGTTTGCCGAAAAGCGGAAATGACACCCAAGAGCAAGAAAACCGCCTTCAGCCACGTTGTGCCCAATTTGCCATCCAGCCAATTCCCGATATAGAAAAAAACGACCGGATAGAGCACCAAAAACGTCGGAATGAAGACACAAGAACCCGCAATCCGAACCCACTTGAACTTGGACTCACTGGTGTTTTTTTTATCCAAGACGTCCACTGGTTTTGGTCTCTCGTGGACTTGAGCCAGTCCACCCCTGTACCGGTAGGACTAATAGGAACCAATCTTAAATTCCAACCGGGAAGGTGTCAACCGTCGCAGTCCGGGGCGGAACCACCCTTTATTAAAAATTTTTCAAAAAGGGGTGTGGCGGAACGAGGATTGGCCGGGACCGATTGAGGCAAAATGCGGGTTATCTATCGAATTGGTTATGGTGTACCATTCATCCGGCGCATGGCCGCCCGCCCTGCCCCCATTCCATTTCAGGTTGACCCAAATAGGATACAATGGCGGAGAAAGCAGGGATTGGGGCCGATCTTTCCCTACCCGGCCATTCAGAATGCGAAGTGAATCAAGTGGATGCGTTCATGAAAATTCGGGAGTTGATTTCCCTTGAGAAACATCTGCGATCCTTTCCCGAAACGCCTCACGGGCCGATCGGTTTAATCTATCCCCATGTTTATCCCGTGGGGATGGCCAGTTTGGGTTACCAACAGGTCTACCGCCTGTTTCGTGAGTCCGGCTTTGGGGTGGAGCGGGTATTTTGGGATCCGCAGGGCCGGGAAACCATCAGCCTAGAGAACCGGATCCCGCTTTTCCGTTTCCCCATTGTAGCGAGTTCGTATACTTATGAACTGGATATCCTCCATCTGCTGAAAATGCTGATCCGGGGGGGCGTCGATCCGCTCGCGGAGCAGCGGGGGCCAGAATCGCCCTGGCTGATCATGGGGGGACAAGCCGCCACCGCCAATCCCCGGCTGCTGCAACGGATTGCGGACATCATCGTGCTGGGTGAAGGGGAACAGGTGATCGAAGCCCTTTCGAGGAGGTTGATCCAAACTCAAGGAGAGGCACGCACCCGCGTTTTGGAGGCCGTGGCCGAACTGCCGCACGTCTATGTGCCCCGGGTCCACGGCGAGTTCGACCGCCATCGTTTTCCCCAACATACTCTCGAGCCACTTGATCTCTACCCCTGCCATTCGGTCATCCGGGCGGTTGAAGACGAGTTCGGCGGCGCGTTTTTGCTGGAATTGTCGCGCGGTTGCAAATATCAATGCAAATTCTGCATTGTCCACTACATGAACGGCACGGCACGGTACCGGGAGTTTGACAGTTTGATCGATACCCTGGATCGCTACCAACACCTATACGAAAAAGTGGGCCTGCTCGGGGCGGCGGTAGCCGATCATCCCCGTGTGGAGGATGTCACCGAATGGTTGGTGCGGCGGGGGAAGCAGGTTTCCACCTCCTCCCTGCGGGCGGAACGGCTGACCGAACGGTTTTTGGATTTGTTGCGCGAGGGCGGACAACAGAACCTCACCGTCGCGCCCGAAGCGGGAGACGTAACACGGCGCCGGGACATGAAAAAGGGAGTCCGCGACGACAAATATCTCCGCTTGGCCGAATGGGCCGGGAAACGGCAATTCCATAGTTTGAAACTCTATTTTCTGCTCGGTACGCCGGGAGCCGATCCCATGGACGAAGCGGCCGAAATCATTGAGTTCAGCCGGAAAATGAGTGAGGTCTTCACGGGCCACGGCGGTGGCAAGATCATTGCCGCCCTTTCGCCCTTCGTCCCCAAGCCCACCACGCCCTGGGCAAGCGAAGCATTATGGGATCCCAAGGCGGTCAAGAAGGCTTCCCGGGTGGTCCGGAAACATCTGGCGTTCCGCGGCAACCTGAAGGTGCCCCCCGTGAATGTCAAGGAAGCACGCGCCGAAGCCATCCTCTCCTGGTTTGGGCCGGAATTGACCGATGAGTTGCTGCGCCTGGCGCGGGAGGAGATTTCCCTGGAATCAGCCTTCAAGGATTTCAATCTGGACCAAATCCCCGAACAGGCCCGGCGCATATCGGGACACCCGGAACTGGCCGAAACCGGGGGTAAAGGAATGAAATGAGGGGATATCCGCCATCCATTCTTGTCTCTGGATTGGGAATCCCTTCCCTTTTCCCGGCTCGATGAGAAAGATAAAAAGCGGTTTGCTTTCTGTCCTCTTATCCCCTAGGCCGGTTACACTATAATTTTAAGCATTGCCAAAGATAGGGTCCGAATCCAGGATGATCGAATGTTTCGGGCTGAAAGGAGTGCGGGATGCAATATCCGATTTGGGAAGTCCCCATGCTGGGCGGCGGGATGGTGATCGCCATCATCGCCATCATTCATGTGACGATCGCCCATTTTGCCGTAGGCGCCGGCCTGTTCGCAGCAGTGACGGAAACCAAAGCCATCTGGTACAACCAGCCCCTCCTGCTCCGGTTTCTGCGGGATTTCATCCGATATTTAATCCTGGTGTCGTTCGTGTTGGGCGCGCTGACCGGTGTGGGGATATGGTTCTCCATCTCCCTGGTCAGTCCCGAGGCGACCTCGACTCTTATCCATCAGTTCGTTTGGGGATGGGCCACGGAGTGGGTGTTCTTCTTCTTGGAAATTACCGCCGGATATATTTACTACTACACCTGGGACCGGTTGGAGCCCCGTAAGCATGTGATCATCGGCTGGATTTACGCCGTCTCGGCCTACATGAGCCTGGTGATCATCAATGGGATCCTCACCTTCATGCTCACTCCCGGCGCGTGGCTCGAAACGTTCTCCTTCTGGGACGGTTTCTTCAATCCCACCTATTGGCCGTCTTTGGTGCTGCGGACCATCAGCTGCACCTCGCTGGCGGCGATCTTTGTGATGGTGGCAGTCAATTTCGCCCGGGGCTACACGCGGGAGGAACGGCATCAGGTGATCATGGAAGGGGGGAAATGGATGGTTCCCCTGGCGTTGATGCTGCCCGCCTCCATTTGGTTTTTCATTCAAGTGCCGCAAGAAGCCCGGCTGCTGGTTTCCGGACAGGCGATTGCCATGACGCTCTTCTTTTTGTTCGGTGTGGCCGCTTCCACCCTGGTGGGGCTCTATGCGTATTTCGGATTGATCCTCCGCCAGCGTTACATCAACCTGGAGACCTCGATCCTGCTGGGTATGATCGCCTTTATCGCTACCGGTTCCATGGAATTCGTGCGCGAGGGCATCCGCAAACCTTTCATTATTTATGAGTACATGTACTCCAACGCTATCCGGACCGCCGACAGCGGCCTTTTGAACCAGGAAGGCGTTCTCGCCTGGGCGCCCTGGACCGTTTTGGCCGTGGGCGGAACCAGCGAGGCGGAGTTGACACCCGAACAGCGGGGCGAAGCTCTTTTCCGGGCCCAATGCCTGCGGTGCCACACGCTTGACGGATTCAATGGCATTAAACCTCTAATTAAAAGATGGCCGGAGAATTCGATCCGGCACGCCTTGGAAAATCTGCACGTCGAACAATATTACATGCCTCCCTTTTTCGGTCCGGAAAAGGATCTGGAAGAATTGACCCGCTATTTGTTATCCCTGAATCAGGGTGAAGCCGCACCGCAATCCAATGGAAAAATAACGGCGAACGGATAACCTAAAGGAGACGCATCGATGACTGAACTGATTCCCCCCGCCGATCCCCTGGGCATCCCCACGCCCGTGATCGTGTTTCAATTCCTGGCCCTCCTCACGTTTGTGCTGCATTTGATTTTCATGAATTACATCCTGGGGGGGATGGTGATCCTCACCGTGAACGAATGGTTCTTCGGAAAAAATCCCAAGGCGGCCGCGGCTAACGTCATCCTGGCGGGGGTAATGCCCGTAGCGCTGTCGATGGCCATCACCATGGGAGTCGCCCCGCTGTTATTCGTCCAAGTGTTATATGGCCAATTTTTCTATACTGCCAACATCATGATGGGCGGTTTTTGGTTGCTGATCGCAGGCCTGGTGATCGTGGGTTTTTATTTGATTTATGTCTTGATCGCCCAGCGCCCGGAAGGCGGTACGCCGAATCTTCTCACCAAATTGATCAGTCTGGTGGCGATGATCTTGTTCTTCGCCGTGGCTTTCCTTTACACCAACAACGCCGTGCTCACCGAAAATCCGGACTATTGGAAGGCGATTTACACGGGTGAACGGTTCGCGGCCGCGCCCGATCCCACCCTGTGGCCGCGGTATTTGCACAATGTGACCGGCGCATTGGCGTTGGCCGGCCTGTGGTGCGCCGCCATCGGACGCTATCAAGTGGTTCACCATCCGGCGCGGGCGGACGCTGGGCAGTGGATGGTGAAAAACGGCCTTCATTGGGCCGCCATGGCCACGGCCTTGGCCATGATCTTGGGAGGGATTTACCTCTATTCTCTGGGGATAGACCGCATCAAGGCGTTCATGGGGAACGGAATCCTCTTCGTGGGCTGGAGCATCTCAGTCATGACCGCCATCCTGTCGTTGGTGTGCATCGCCATGGCCATGATGAAACCGGACAACGCCAAGCTGCTCTGGGGATCGATCGGACTGGCGGGTGTCACCCTGGCCGGCATGGTTATGGGGCGGGAACTGGTGCGGATGATTTCTCTCCAAAGTTATTACACCCCTCAGAATTTAATGGTCCGTCAAGGAGACACCAGTCTCTATTTATTTCTGGCGACTTTCTTACTGGGATTAGGCGTGCTGGTTTATATGCTGCGGATGGTGTGGACGTTGCCTCCGGCCCTGCCGGAAAGCGACGCGCAATCGGAATTCACGAATCAAGGCTCCGGCGATGCCAACGCTTGAATGACGCCATTTAGCATCAGGGGGATGATGGCGGTGGTGTCGACCTGCACACACGCGGGCAGGTCGTCCCCAAGGCCGATTTGCTGCAAATAACGCCCGTGTTCGCATTGTTGGACCATATTCAGCAGTTGGTCCTTGTAGAGGTAATAGAGATCCACCGCCGCCCGGGCCGCATCGGTGATTTCATAGTCGTGTCCCGGCGGTTCCAGGAGCCCCGCGATCACCCCCCCTAAGCACACTGTATCCTCTAAACAAAAACGCCCTTCTTTGCCGGACACGGTAAACTGGATGGCCTGGACCTCATTCTTATCATTCTGCAGCGCGCGGGTCACCGCCGAGAGGTTATGAAACGATAGGATCACGACACGGCGGGCCGCTGATGCCGCTACCAGCGCCCGCGTGCCGTTGGTGGTCAGATGAACCAGGGTTTTGCCCGACACGGCGTTGGAGGTAAATTCCAGCGGGGAGTTTCCTAAATCATAACCAGGACGCTTGAATCCCTCTTTCTCTCCACAGATCAGGACAGGAACGCCTGCCGCGGCCAACCGGTTGTAACAGGCGCGGGCGTTTTCATCGCTGTCCTGCGGATAAATGGCCACGGCACCGTTGGACAAAGCGGCGGTGATCACCGTCGTGGCCCGCAAAATGTCCGCGATCACCACGATGGATTGAGACAAATCCCGGCCCGGCAGTTCTTTCCAGGTCAACGCGACATCCAGCAGCATATCGGATTCTCCCTAAATCCATACAAGTTCCCTCTTTGTGAATCATATTCCATTTTCGCCGCAATCCAATCACCGCAAGGGCAGGGGCAGAAATCAAAAGACCTTAGGGGCGTAAAGGGCTGGGCAGGCCCAGTCCGCCGAATGACAAAGACCGTTCCGCACCCTTATCTTGGCTCCGGAATGCATGGTTTAATAAGATGCTCAATGACAATACAAAAATAATCGAGTTGCATTTCAATTCTTGAAGGAGGCAGGCAGCAATGAAACGCATGATCCCCTTGTTCTTCTCAATCGTTCTAATATCGGCGGCCGCAGGGCCGTGGACCGCGAACTGCGATCCCATCCAGGTGCTGGTCATCACCGGCGGGCATGATTTCGATCCCCCGTTCTTCACCGTATTCGAAGGGCATCCAGACATAGTCTACGCCAAGGCGGAACAGCCCAAAGCCAACACGATGTTTGCCGATGGCTCAGCCATGCAATACGATGTGGTGGTATTGTACGACATGTGGCAGGCGATTTCAGAGGCGGAAAAGACCGGCTTCCAGAAATACCTGGAAGCCGGCAAAGGCCTGGTGGCCATGCATCACAGCATTGCCAATTACCAGGACTGGGACTTCTACCGCAACCTGATCCAGGCCAGCTACATTCTGGACGAGAAAGGCCGGGACATCGAAGGCCGCCATTATCCGCAATCCCAGTACAAGCACGATGTGTGGATGGATGTCCAGATCGCTGATCCCGATCATCCCATCACCCGCGGCATGACCGGTTTCAAAATCTATGATGAAGCCTACAAGGGTTATTACCATTCGCCCAAAGCCCATGTGCTGCTGACCTGCGAACATCCAGACCAGGAAAACACCCTGGCCTGGATCGGCCAGGAGGAACCCACCCGCGTGGTATACATCCAACTGGGCCATGGCAAGGAAGCCTATGCCACTCCGGATTTCCGCCACCTGGTGGCCCAGGCCATCCGTTGGACCGCCCGCCGCCCCACCGCCGTGCCGCTTTTTAACGGGAGGGACCTGACCGGGTGGAAAGCCGAGGGCAACGCGGTGTGGAAAGTCAAAGACGGCATCCTCACCGGCACCCAAAACGAGAAGATGCAGCCCGGCGACTTGCTGACCGAGGAAAGCTACACCGATTTCGAATTGACCGTCGAGTTCAAAGCCGAGTGGCCGTGCAACAGCGGTGTCTGGTTCCGCTATCAAAGCGCCGAACAAGCATACCAAGCCGATATTTTGGAGTGGAAGAATCCGGTGTGCTGGTCAGGGTCCCTCTATTGCACCGGCAAGATGTTCCTGGCCCTGAACGAAGATGAAAACGTGGTGAAGCGGGAGGACTGGAACACCTTCGTCATCCGCTGCCAGGGGGATCACCTGACCATCGACCTGAACGGCGTGCGGACCGCGGACGTGCGGGACACCACCAGCAGCCGGGGGAAGATCGGCTTTCAAGTTCATCCCGGCGACGAATTCAAGGACATGGCCATCCACATCCGGAAGGTGTGGCTGTTGCCGTTGTGACATCGACTCTCCCATCGCCTAACCGGATGGATAGATAGATAACCTGTTTCACGCTAATCCACACGCGTTTCCCACCCTCTTCCCCCTTCCTTCTCCAGAAGGAGTGAAGGGAGAAATTCCTTCGGCGGGATTGATCCCCCTCAATCCACCCTGCCGCGTCACTCAACCGCGCCGGATATCACCCCGGCTGCCAGCCGGCGTCTTCCGAGTAAGGTTCTCCACCGGGGATGGGCACCGGCGCGGGTTCGATGTTCTCCAGCGAGTAATAAATCGGGTACTTTTCGTTGGAGTTGTACGCCTCGTCCCACGTGACCTCACGGCCGGTGTATTCGGCGATGCGCCCCATGATGGCGGTCATGGTGCTGATGGCGATGTTGTAAGCCTCGTTGATCGGCTGGTTGTTCCGGATGCTGGCGATCAGGTCGATGTGTTCCTGCACGTAGGGATTGGTGACATCTTTGTCATATTTCCATTCCTGATTGCCGGATTTGATCCAGTCGCGGCAGTTGGATTGCCCCTTGACGCCCTGCACCCGTTCCTCGACGCGGCTGAACTTTTCGGGGCGGGGATGCTGCCCGGCCATGCTCAGCATGCTGACGCCGTTGGGGTATTCGAAGTGCACGGCGTGGTGGTCCCAGATGTCGCCGCGTTGCTGCCAGGCGCGCCCGCCGCAGCCGTAGGCCTTCACCGGGTGGGCCTGCATGACCCAGTTGGCCACGTCGATATTGTGGACATGCTGCTCGACGATATGGTCCCCCGAGAGCCAGCCGAAGTGATACCAGTTGCGGATCTGCCATTCGAGATCGGTCATGTCCGGCGTGCGGGGCCGGAAGCCGATCGGCCCGCCGCACCAGAAGACCTGCAGGTTCATGATGTCCCCGATGGCGCCTTCGTGGATGCGCCGGATAGTCTCGATGTAGTCGGCCTGGTGGCGGCGCTGCGAACCGGCAGCGATGGACAATCCCAGCGATTTGGCTTTTTCCCCGGCGGCGATGATGCGGCGGATGCCGGGGGGATCGACGGCGGCGGGTTTTTCCATGAAGACGTTTTTCTTGGCTTCGACCGCCGCTTCCAGGATTTCCGGCCGGTAGCAGGGGGGCGTGGTCAGGATCACGTAGTCCACGTCGGCCTTCACCACTTCCTGGTAGGCCTTGAAGCCCACGAAGGTCTCGATTTTGTCCACCGGATGGTCCATTTGAACCAAGACCTGCTTGGCTTCCTCGATCCGGTCGGGCAGGATGTCGGCGAGCACGGTGAACCGCACATTTTTGTCGGCGTTCAGGACTTCCTTGAGCGCCCCTTTGCCCCGTCCCCCGCAGCCGATCATGGCCACCCGGATAGGGGCTTGCGCCCGGGCGTCCGGCGAGGGCAGGATGTTGAAGGCGGTGACGGTGGCCGTGGCGATCGCCCCGCGTTTGACGAAATCCCTGCGTGTCACTGTTCCCTTGTCGCACATGGATGTTGACTCCCCTCCTGGTGAAATGGATGGGGGCATTGTCGCAAAAGCGGCGGAGGTTGTCTATTGGAGAGGGAAGAAGAAAAGAGGGGACTGGAATGCTGGTTTGTACCCCGGATATCACGGATAGGGCACGGATTGCACGGATACGGTGTTGGGGAATGTGGATCAATAAACCTCTTTTTTAATGGAAATTTCACAATCGATGGCGTACGATGAAAAAAAATCCGAATCCGGCGGAGGTGGTCGTGATGGCGAATCCGGAGCATGAAAAGCTATTGAAAGAAGGAGTGCCGGGCTGGAATGCGTGGCGGGCGGAGGATCTCGATGTGATTCCCGAGTTAAGCAAGGCGGATCTGGCCCACACAAATCTCGAGGGAGCCAATCTGGTGGGAGCGCATATGGAGAAGGCACACCTCGAGGGGGCAAATCTCAAAAATGTGGACCTGGCGGACGCCAATTTGCGGGGAGCGATACTGGAGGACGCGAATCTTCAGGGGGCCAACCTGGAAGGAGCGATTCTGCAAAGCGCGAATCTCCAAAGAGTGGATCTGCGCGGGCTGAATCTCGATAGAGTCAACTTGCAGTGGGTGGATTTACGGGGAGCGAACCTCTCTGGAATGGACCTGCGGAAGCTCAATTTGGAAAAGGTGAACCTGGCAGGAATGGATCTGCGGGGAGTGAATTTGGGAGAGACAATCCTGGCGGGCGCCAATCTGCAGGGGGCCAATCTGGCCGGCGTGGACTTGCGGTGGGCCGATCTGCAAGGGGCCAATCTCCGCAAAGCGAACTTGGCGGGGGCCAATCTGACCTGCGCCAAGTTGGAGAAAGCCGATCTGCGGGAGGCGGACCTGACGGGGGCGAAGTTGGAAGGGACGATTTTGGAGTAGAGAAAAACCAGGGACCGTACTCAGGACTAAAGCAGAAAGCGCCTTTCTAAAACGGCTGACCATCAGTTTGCTCCTCTCGTCCGAGAGAAAAAAGAGAGGATTCGCCTTCAGGCTGGAATGGGCGGGAGGGGCGTGGCAAACTGCTCACGGGTGGATTTCGTTGCCTCCAAATGATTTTATTTAGGAGAGACATATGTTAAAATGGCTGAGACAACTCTTCGGTTCCTCGAAACCAAGTCCTCCCCCGGCACGGCCGGCGGCTTCGATTCCCCAATACGGCAGCCATGAAGTTTCGCCCCAGGAGGTCAAGAAAAAGTTGGATGATGGCGAATCCATCATTCTGCTTGATGTGCGGGAACCCCAGGAACGGCAAATCGCCGTGATTCCCCAGGCCAAGCATATCCCCATGGGGGAAATCCACGCTCGCTACAAGGAGATCTCCGATGATCCGGCGGCGGAAATCATCGTTTTTTGTCATTACAGCGAACGCAGTGAAGTGGTGATGCATCAGTTGTGGGGCCTGGGCTATCAGAACGCCAAAGTCATGCTTGGAGGCATCGACGCCTGGTCGGTGGAGATCGATCCCAAAATACCGAGGTATTGAGGGGATGGAGAGGGTGGAGGAACGCACGCGGGCAGGCTGCCTGCGGGATTCGGCCGTGAGTTTCACCGGTTTTGCCGTGCTGGGAATGTGGCTGGCACTGCATTTTCTCTGGCGGTGGCTGGATCATACCCCGCCGCGGGGGGATCAGGTGGGTTACGCCTTAGGCGCGCTGCACGTGGTCCGGACGTTTTCCCTTTCTATCCTGGATTATCTTCGCGGGCTCAACGATGTCACCGAAACTCTCATCCGACCGCCCGGGGCCAGTTTGCTGCTAGCGCCCTGGACAGCCTTGTTCAATGGCGATCTGCGCCTGGCCAATCTTTCGTGCGTTTTGTGGCACGCGGCCACTTTTGCGCTGCTCATCCGGCTGGGATCGGAGTTGTATTCCCGGCGCGCCGGAATCCTGGCCGCCGTGTTTTACCTTGGCTTGCCATTGATTTACGGGGTGGAGATCGATCCCGAATTCTATTTTATGACCGGTGTTCCCCTGGCGTTGCTATGCGGCTTGCGCCTATGGGATGAATCCCGGAGGTTATGGGCCTGGTGGCTGGGATTGGGTGTCGTCATCGCGTTTGGATTGCTGACCAAGTGGATCTTCGCCATTTACCTTCTGGGACCCGCGGTGATTGTCACGGTTGAAGGGATACGGCGCTTCAATCCGGAAGGCAGCCAGGCAGGCTATTTGTTCATACTCTGGCATGGCTTCCTGTCCGCTTTTCCCGTATTGCTGGTGGCGGTGTTGTGGTATTGGCCCAACCGGCATTTGCTCGTCCAAATTTTCAACGAATTAGCCGAGACCCGTGAGTTCACCCCGTTCAAGGAGGGGTGGAGCTGGCGGGTACTCCTCCACTATCCTGGGGATTTTTTATATCACAACAAGATCTTCCCCAGCCTGATATTGCTGCTGGGCATCACCGTTCCGTTGCTTCCGGAAGCCATGCGGAGGGGATTACGGCTTGCGCCGGTGGAGAAGCGGGAGCATGCAGCGTATTGGTTCCTGATGTCCAGTTTGCTGGGATTTTGGCTTTACACCGCGATCCGGTATGAAAACATACCCCTGAAATATCTGTTTCCATTGCTGCCGGTGATGGCGCTGATCGCCGTAGCCTGGATCGAATCCATCCCCTCCCGCTTGGTGCAAAATCTGTTGGCCGGGATGATCATCAGCTACGGTGCCTTTTGCGCATTCTGGATGCACTTCGCGCCGCTCTCGTGGCTTGGTCCCTCCAATTTGCCCCAGGTGGTGTGGATCGATCCCGCGCGGCATTTCGTGATCTGGGTTGTCCCTATCTCCCGGCCGCCACACACCGGGGAGTGGCCATTCCGGGAAATCGCGTTGACTGTCGCGGAGCTCGAAACAGGGAATGCCACTCCCAGCCTGATGACCGTTCTCCCCGATTTGTATTATTTCGACTGGCGTAGCGCCCGGTACGAATTGCGAAGAGAGATTCCTCACTTCAATGCCCTGCCTCTGAATCCGGAAAATGGCCTGCTGCGGCTGTATGGTTCGCGGTATATCCTTACCAGCCGGGGGCAGGTTTCGCGCCTGCCCTACGCCACGCGCGAACAGAATCCCGAGGCGAAGGCCGCTCTGGCGCTGAACCGGTTGATCGACCGCGCGCCGGATTGGTACTGGAACTTTTACCGCCTGGTCAAGACCTTCGCGATGCCTTACGGCTTGCCGGAACTGCAACTCTACCAGCTGGTAACTCCCCACGGCGAGGAATCGGTTACGGCGTTCTGTGATTTCTGGCTGATGAACCACGCGGGTGAGGTGGAAGCATGGGAGCAGATCCGTTCGGTTTGGCGCGCGCAACGAAATCCCGCGCGAATGGCGTTTGCCGAAGGGATGATCCGCGAACTATCGAACGGCAAATCGGACCCGGATTCCCGGACGTTCGATGAAATCCCTCAAAAATCATATGAAAAGCTGCAACTCGGCCTTCTGGGGCTTCATCGGGGGAAGATTGAGGAAGGCCTGGCTTGGCTGTCGGCCTGCGCGGATGATTGTTCCACCTGTTCGGGAACAGCCGCGTATGAACGGGGCCAGTGGTACCAGCGGCAGGGGGATTTGGACAAGGCACGGGAAGCGTACCAGCAAGCCGTCCGGATCCGGCGGGAAGATCCCGCGCCGTGGCGTCAACTGGCATCGCTGGCGGAAGCCCAATCCAAAATCGAGGAGGCCAAGCGCTTACGGGAGTTGTCGCAGCTCACCGAGGATATCCAGACACAAAACCGGCGGCCGGATTTATATCAAAAGGCCGCGAATTTGCTTCTAGAGGCCAGCCAACCCGAAGAGGCATTGTGGTACGCTACGCAGGCCTGGCTCGTGGGTCTCCCGCGGTACCCCAACCTGCTTCCCTTGCACCAGGCGTTGACGCGTGTGGGTAAAGAATGGCCCGACTATGAGAGCCTTCCCTTGCCTGTGGACCGGATGTGGGAGATGCAGTCCCTTCCAGGATCTAAAATCCACTTGCGCAAAGATGGTTGTAAGGTTTTCCCTTTTTTAAATCTGGACGAGGGAACCTACCGGCTGCGGTGGAATCAAACAATGAAATCGGAATCGCTGGCGTTGGCGTTTTATTTGGATGACCGGCTCGTAGCGGAAAAAAATGATTTTCCGCCGGATCAGAATCGTACCTGCGAAGTGATTTTCCAATCCCCCCCCTGGCGTGACCGGCTGCGGATTGATTGTTTGGAAGGCGACGCGGAGTTATCCAATCTGATCCTGGAAAAAGTGTCCATGCCGTTTTCGCTGGTGAACGCTCGGGGCGCGTTGACGATCCAGGGCCGTTGGAAGCGGGCAGAAGCGGATCCCACAACGGGACAGGTGGCGTTTCATCCGGAGGATGACCTCGTGCGGATTCATCTCAGCGAGCACACCGATCCCCGGCCGTGGGACTTTGCAGAGATCGAATTTGCCGGCGCGGTACCCAAAGCGATTGAATTTACGTTTCATGTCCGGGAAGCAGGGCAGGATACCCAATCACTGTCATTCAGCTATTCCCTCTCTGAAGAGGGCGGTAGTCAGCAGCACACGTGGTTAATTCTTTTGCCGGAAGCGGTAAAAGAATTCCCGTTTTGGGTGGGGTGGACGATAGAGGTCCATCTGGAAAACGCGGAAGAGGAATGGATATTGCGCAAGCTGCGGTTGATCAGATATATGGAGAGGGGAGATGCCAACCTCATCATTTATCCCAGCCGCACCGAATAAATGGGGGGAAAATTGTTTCCCAAACATTGCCAATGATCGCCCCGGTCATGGGAATAATACACGTTGCCCGTCGTTGTGCCAAACACCAGTGTGCTCGCGTGATAATCCAGCGCGTGGCGGAGAGTAATGTCATAGCATTGACTCGGGGGCAATCCCTTGCGCAGGGTTATCCAATTCCGGCCGCCATCTTCCGTCCGGCAGACGCATACTGCCTGGTTGTATGCCGCCCGGACTTGGTCGGATTGCGCCGGGACCACCCACGCCGTGTTTTCATCCTCCGGATCGGCGGCGATGGCGAATCCGAAATGCGCCGGTCCGCCCTTCCCGGAAATCTGGGTCCAATTCCGTGCGCCGTCCACGGTGCGGAAAATGCCGCAATGATTCTGTTGCCACATGACGTTGGGATTCTTCCGGCATTGCGCCACCAGGTGCGGATCATGTCCCACTTCCACATTGGGATCGGGCAGATAGTCGTTGGTCATGCCCCGGTTGCGCGGTTCCCAGGTCTGGCCGCCGTCCGCGGTCTCGAAGACACCCGCGCAACTGATTGCCACCCATATCCGCCGGCTGTCGCGCGGATCGATCAATATAGAGTGAATACCAGGATTATCCCGTCCGCCCCCGAACCAGCTGGTCATGCGGGTAGGGTGGTTCCACAACGACTCCACCAAAGTGAATTGCCCGTTCCCGTTTTCGCTGTAAAATAATCCCCCCGGTTCGGTTCCCAGGTACAACCGGTGGGGTTGATCGGGATTGCCTGGCTGAGCCACCCACAGGTATTTCAGAGTGGCTGGACGCGGTTTGGAGTCCGGTTCCACTGGCTCCACGCCTGGGAAGGTGGCGCCCAACACCGCCCCCTCGGGATATTTCGGCGCATCCACTTCCTGCCACGTGGCGCCCAGGTCGTCCGACCGTTGCAATTTGGCACCCCAATGCCCGTGATCCAGGCAGCACCACAGCGTGCCGTGGCGGGGATCGATCATCGCGTACGACACCGCGGCCCCGGCGTGCGACAGGGTGCGGAACTTCCAGTCTCCGTTCCGCCGTTCGAAAAGGATCAATCCTTTCCGGGATCCCAGTACCAAAATATTTTTCTCCACGGTTGGTTTATCCTCCTGACAGCGCTTGCAAAATATGGATTTCCTGCGTCTCGCCCACGGGATCGCTCAATCCAGCCCGGTCGCGGACCATTGCGTTGCCAATAAAGATGTTTACGTGCTTCCGCAGCCGGCCGCGCTCATCGAGAAGGTAGCCGGTCAATCCGGGATACCCCTGTTCCAGTTGCGCCAGCAGCTGCTTGATTGTTCGCCCTTCCGCATGGCAGGCCGGAGGGATGGCGAAATGCCGGCGCAAGTGTTCGGGGAAATGGACCTTCACCATCGGGAAACCCTCCTTTATGGATGGGGATCAGGTGGAATTCCTATCCGGTGGTTGAAATGGAAGAGAAGGGCGAGCGGTATAGTCTGATAAAGAAAATAACCTCATTCAGTAATTTTTTAAGGCTGGGACCGGCAAGAAATCCGGGCCGCATGAACTTTTGTCCACGCAGCCCAAGGAATTGGATACCGTTGCGTTAAGTTTATGGCTCATCCGGCAAAGATATATTATTCCCTGATGGTTCTCGATGATCTCCCATATCACGCGATCCGTGGGTCGATGGCGTCGCGGAGGGCGTCGCCCACGAGGTTGTAACATAGCACGGCGAGAAAAATGGCGGCGCACGGCGGGTAGACCATGTGCGGAGCGGAGCGCAGGTATTCGTACGCGTCGCGCAGAATGTTGCCCCACGAGGGATCGGGCTGCTGCACGCCGAAGCCGAGCCACGAAAGCCCCGCTTCGGCCAAGATCGCCGAGGCGATGCCGAAGGTGACGGTCACCAGCACAGGGGCGATGGAATTAGGCAGGATGTGGATGAACATGATCCGGAACGAGCCGCAGCCCAGGGCGCGGGTGGCCAGGACGAATTCCTGGTTCTGCAGGCGCAGGAACTCGCCGCGAGTGTAGCGGGCGATGGAGGTCCAGCTGGTGAGGCCGATCACGATCATCACGTTGATGATGCTGGGCTCCAGCCAGGCCAGGATGGAGAGGATCAAGAAAAAAGTTGGGAAGCACTGGACGATCTCGATCAAACGCGAGATCAGAATATCGGTCCAGCCTTGGTAATACCCCGCCAGGGCGCCCAGGAAGATGCCGATCCCCGTGGCGATGCCCATCGACACCAATCCCACCTGGATGGAGACGATCGTGCCATAAATGACGCGGGCGGCGATGTCGCGGCCGTTCTGGTCGGTACCCAGCCAATGCTCGCGGCTGGGAGGTTGCAGGGTGTTGACCGTGGTTTCGCGCGGATCGAAGGGAATCGGCGGCCAGAGGGCGAAATCGGCGGCGGTCAGGGCGCGTTTGGCGTTGAAGGTCACCTGGCTGAACGGCGGCGACTTTTGCACGATCCATGTCGCGCCGGGGATATTTTGGATGACTTCCACCATGGCGGGAAAATACCATTGTCCCTGGTAACGGCAGACGATCGGCTGGCGGTTGGCCAATAAGGGGCTGAAGAAGGCGATGGCGGCCATCAGCAGTACGAAGGCCAGTCCGGTCATCCCGCGCGGATTCCGCCGGAAGCGTTCCCAGGCCAGGCGGCCCAGCGAGCGGCCTTTTTCCGGGGGGGGCGGCGTGGGAGCGGTGGGCAATTCAATCATAGCGCACCCGGGGATCGACTACCGCGTACAGCAGGTCCGCCAGCAAGGTTCCCAGCAGCACGAGGAAAGCCGTGATGAACGAAAGGGCCATGAGGGTGGGATAGTCGCGCTGCAATATGCTTTCAAAAAACAACCGCCCGATACCCGGCCAGTTGAACATGACTTCGAGAATGACCGATCCGCCCAGGATCTGCGGAAAGGTGATGCCGAAGAGCGTCACAAGGGGAATCAGGGTATTGCGGAAGGCGTGTTTGAGCACCACCGTGGTTTCGCCCACGCCTTTGGCCCGCGCGGTGAGGATATATTCCTGCCGGAAGACTTCCAGCAGGTTCTGCCGGACGAATCGGGATTGGAACGCCAGCGCCCCGTAAGTGAAGCAGAAAGTGATGAGCACGTAATGTTTGGCCAGGTCCGCCGCCTTGCCCATCGTAGTGAGCTGCTCGTAGTTGTCGGATTTCATCCCCTGGAACGGCAGAAGGTCAAGCCCGATGCTGATCCACAGAATCAGGGGGATGGCCATGACGTAGCTGGGGATGGCATACAACGCGTAGAGAATCGTGCTGGAAACGGTATCGAACCACCCGTTGCGCCGCGCTCCCGAAAGCAGGCCGATGGGGATGGCCAAGGCGAAGCCAATGCCCAGCGAAAGCACGGCCAGCGAAAGCGTGGCGGGCAAGCGCTCCATGATCTTCACCGTAACCTTGCGCGAGTCGGGAGTCATCGAGTTGCCGAAATCCAGCGTCACGATACGTTTGAGCCAGTCGCCGTAGCGAACCAGCAGCGGCTTGTCGAGGCCATAATACTCGCGCAGCTGCTCATACACGCGGATGGAGACACGGGGATCCATGACCTGATCGGCCTGCACGGACGCGGGGTCGCCCGGGGCGAGGTTGATGACCAGAAAAGTCACCAAGGTGATCCCGAAGAGCGTGGGCAACGCGAGCAAGATCCGGCGGATGGTGTAGGACAGCATGAGTGTCGATTCAGTTCCTAAATGGTTGATCGAGTAAAGATTTGTTCCATTGCATCCATGTTCCCTGTCACGCTATTTCAGGGCTTCCCTCACCCCGGCCCTCTCCCAGAGGGAGAGGGAATCGAAGAAGGCCAGTGATCGTTGTCAGGCTCCACTGCACTTGGAATCCACCCCCTGGTGTTTTCCCATGCGGGTAACGATCCGCCCCGCGGGAGAGGAGATCCAGGCGCATCACTTCACCATCGCGGCGGCGGAGGAGAGGCCCGCCGGGGTCCACCAGCCGCGGACGGCCGGATCGAAGTTGAAGATCCCGCGCGGGCCGGACTGGACACCCCGGATGCGCTTGTTGATCGCGTACAGGCTCGAACGGTTGCTGATGAACGTGTAGGGCTGCTCCTCGTAGATGATCTTGTGAATTTCCTGGTAGATTTTCTTGCGTTTTTCGAAATCGAATTCCTTTCGTCCCTGGAGGAAGAGTTCGTCCACGCGGGGATTGGAATAGCCGCCGTAGTTGCGGCCCGTGTCGTATTCCTCGGTGCGCCACAGGTTCCAGCCGGTGTCGGGATCGGTGCCGGTGCCCCAGCCGGCCATGTACGCCTGGAACTCGTGCTTGCGGGTCATCTGCTGGAAGGTAGCCCATTCCACGGTGCGGGTTTTCAGGTCCACGCCGATGCTCCGGAGATCTTCCTGGAAATAATTGGAAACCTTGGGCGCGTAGGAGGAGCCCTGGGGCAGGAGCATGGTGAATTCGAATTTCACCTTCTGATCCCCGATCGTTTTGTAGCGCCAGCCGTCTTGCCTGTCCACGGTCCAGCCTGCTTCGTCCAGCAGTTGGGAGGCCTTGGCGAGATCGTATTCCAGGAGTTGGATTTCCGGATTGTACATCCAGGAATCCTGATGGTAGATGCCGTGGCACTGCTCGCTCAGGTTGTAGAAAACCTTCTCCAGGATGAGGGGGAGGTTGAGGGCGTGGGTCATGGCGTGCCGGACCTTGAGATCATTGAAGAAGGGATTGCTGCCGTCCATGTTCCAGCCGATGTAGTAGTATGACCATTCCGGCTTTATCAGTTTATAGCCCACGGCCGCGAAGCGGTCGGTGTTGGTTTGCTGGGAGAATTGTTCCCCGGTGAGCAAGGCGCAGTCCAGGTCGCCTTTTTCAAACGAAAGGAGTTGGGCATTCTGGTCAGGGATCAGGCGGCAGACGACACGTTTGTAGTAGGGCTTTTGGCCATGATACTCCTCCCACCGTTCCAGGATGATCCGGTCGTTGGCGATCCAGTCCACGATCTTGTAGGGGCCGCAGCCGACGGGGAGGCGGTTGAGCTGCGAGTAATAATCCCCGGTGCGGAGATCGGGATTCGCATCCTGGTCTTTTTCATAAAGATGCTTGGGGATGATGGGAAAGAAGATGTTCCATTTCGAGGTGGGCAACGCTTCCTTGTTCACGTATTGGACGGTGAGGTCGTCGAGGGCCACGCAGTCGATGATTTCCGTGGTGCCGGTCTTGACGGCGGGACAGGGGACGCGGTCGTCGAGGATGGTTTTCCAGGAATAGACGATGTCATGGGCGGTGACCGGCGTCCCGTCGTGCCAATGGAGGCCCGGCTTGAGTTTGACGGTGAAAGAGAGGTGGTCTTCGGATTCCTGGAACGATTCCACCCAATCGGGATTGATCTTCCATTCCATCTTGCTGTCGAACGTGAAGGGCGAATCGAACAGCAAATCGGCGACGATGAACTCATACATGGAGGACATGAAGATCGGATTGAGGTTCTGGGGGCTGCCGTCCAGGTTGAGGAACAGGGTGTCGTTGGTGTTAATCTTGGACCGATCGCCGGGCGCGGGTTCGAAGAGGGAGGAGACATTGACCAATGGATCCTTCGCGGGATCATACGCCGCCGGGGTTTGGGATTCCAGCGGAGTGGGCTGCCCGCAGCAAGCAAGTCCCAGAAATATCCCCAAGGACACCAGAATTCCGCAGGGAAATAAAATTCCGCAGGGAATCCATGAGATCCACGCGTGCCGGGGACAGCGAGCGGGAATGAGCCGACCGACGGAATCCTTCCTTTTTTGATGGGGTGAAATGTTGAACCGTTGAATCATGGCGCTTCCTTTTCTCATGCCCGAGTTACCTGGATTCGACCGGATTCGATTCAAAACTCTGTTCCGCCACCATTGTAGGGGATTCCGGGCAACCTGCCAGATCCACGAAACCATCTGGTCCATCCGTTTTCGCGGGATTGCCCGCGGAACCGGTTGGATTCAAGGAACGGAATTCGGAGATATAATGGGTTGCGTGTTTCCATCCGGATGATCTCATCTCGCGAATCATACAACCTGTCAAGCATGTTGCGATAATGG
>ERZ795060.236-NODE-236-length-79973-cov-6.182112_pt1 | contig 79973 bp, 54 predicted proteins | sample MGYA00375144_ERZ795060 | MGnify/ENA primary metagenome ERZ795060 (study PRJEB30189, sample SAMN05720157) | activated sludge metagenome | isolation source: anaerobic digester from wastewater treatment plant | place: Japan | collected 2015-05-15 ... | reverse complement strand
AACCCCTACGCCGGAACTCCCCCGTATTCCCTTGTCACAAATTCAACAACCGGTCACCGCGTCCCCGAACACCAGCCCGGCCTCCACTGACACCTACACAACCCAGATCTTCGGCGATCCCAACGCCCCGCATGATTTCAGCGGCTACGCCATGATTCTCAACAAACAACTGTACCGGGCCTGGCTGCAACCCACCATCCGGCCGCCCGAATACCGCGATTACATCACCGTGGTGTCTTTCACGGTGTATCAAGACGGACGGGTAAGCAATATTCAACTGGAAGAAAGCTCCGGCTGGCCGGCAATGGATCAATCCGTCCTGGACGCGGTGCAACGCGCCAGTCCTTTGGAACGGTTGCCGATGACCTACACCGCCGCCAGCGTGAAGGTGGTGGTCCCATTCATCATGCCGAAAAAAACGTATTGAGGGTTCTCCCGGAGAAAGACGTTCACAAAATAAACCATGGACCGCGATCAACAATTGAACCGGTTCAATATCCCCTGCTACAATGGGACCGGAGGTACGCCTGGATCCTGCGTGCCACTCTTCTCATACTCTTCAGGAAGGAAGGTTGAGGGAACCATGAAAAAACTGACATTGGGTATTTGGTTGGCTGCCATCGGCGGGGCCGCCGTGTTTGCGGGGTTGTTCTCCGCCGGGGCCGGCGAATCGACTTTGCCCGTTCCCCCGGTCATGGGAGGACTCGAAAAACCCAAAATGATGGTCGTGAAACCTACGGCGCGGGAACCGTTCGCCGGGCAGGAACAAACCCTTCAGGAACTGAACGACCTGATGGTGTTCGATTTAGGTTTTTCCGATGCTTTCCGCGTTTACGCGGAAACGCCCCAGGCGGCCTTCCTCCACCGGCAAGACGTGGAACGCAACGCCATCTCGTACGAGGATTGGCGGCGGCTGGATGTCAACGGGGTGATGATGGATTACATCGTGAAAAGCGAACTCGTCCCCCGCGGGCCGGGCCTGTTTGAACTCGACCTGATGGTGTACGACCTGGTGGACGGCGTCCGGGTCATCGGACGGGCTTACGGCGGACCGCCTCACGAACCCTTCGCCCGCAAAAATCTTCGCCGCGCCGGACACAAAGCCACGGCCGAGATCATCTCCAGTTTGACCCAAGGCCAGGTGAAACCCATCACCGAAACCCGTTTTGCGTTTGTGAATTACAATGCCGCCAAAAATATTAAGGAAATTTACCTGATCGATTACGACGGCTGGAAAGACAGCTTGCAACAAATCACCTTCTTTAACTCCATCACCAATTTCCCCGATTGGTCTCCCGACGGAACCGAACTCGCTTACATCTCATACAAAAACAACTGGCCGGATGTGTTTGTCCATAACCTGGCCCAAGGCAAGGTCATCCCCGCCGCCCAGTTCAAGGGGACCAACAACACGCCCCGCTGGCTGCCGGACGGGCGGAATCTCATCATCTCCATGTCCGCCTATGGCAATCCCGAACTGAGCATCATTCCCAAGGAAGGGACCAAGCAGCCCCGGCGGCTCACCCACAACAATTGGCCGGAGGTTTCCCCCGACGTTTCCCCCGACGGAAACCGCGTGGCTTTTGTCTCCAACCGCGTGGGCAGCCCCCAGATCTACGTCATGGACATGGACGGATCCAACACCCAACGGATCTCCTACGTGGAGCGGAAATGCGAATCCCCCTTCTGGTCACCCGTGCCCGTGGGAGGGGATTACCGCATCGCCTTCTCCGGGTATTACGACAATCTGCAAAGCGACATCTACACGGTCCGGCCGGATGGATCGGACCTGCAAATGCTCACCGACGGGAAATTTGAAAACTTGAATCCGACCTGGTCGCCGGACGGGCAGTATATCGCCTTCTCCTCCAACCGGTTGGGAAAACATGAAATCTTCATCATGCCCAGCACACCCAACCGCTTGTTGCCCGATGGCAAGAAATATTACCGGGTCACTTCCAACCCGGGGGAAAATATCTGTCCTTCTTGGTCACCAAATTGAGAAAAGAATCGTTGGAATTCTTGTCATCTTCTTGGCAACAAGGTAGGATATGGTGAATTTAAGAAGGGATGATTCAACCCTGCGGGACGCAAGGCCGCCAGCCGTCGACACCCTTGCGGCCCGGTTCGAACGGTTTATATCCCAGAACGGATGGAGGGATTCCCTGGGCAATCTCTGTGGAATGGTTCCGTAACAATATCCAATAACGGGATCAATAGAATACGGCCGCTCTACCGGATGGATGGGAATTGTGTGACAACCATTCCATTCAGGAGGGTATCACCAGAAAAACACGATGAGATTCATCATGTTGTATTTTTAAAAAATCGGGAGGTTCTGCTACATGTCCACATTCACACGTCGCACCATCAATGGTATCACGGTAGTATTGGCCCTGGCTCTGTTGCTAGGCGCCTGTGCGCGCACCCCCAAACAACCCGCGGGCGCTCAAGTGCTGGCGGAAAAGGGTATCAGCAGCCCCGGGCTGGGAGGAGAAGATGCGGGCTCGATCACCCGCCCGCCGATGAGTGGCGCCCCCATTCCTCTCTCGCAACTTGCGGATCCTAGCGAATTTCCGGGAATTTGCGACCGGATTCACTTTGATTACGACCGGTACAATATTCGCCCCGAATTCACCACCTGCCTGGACCAAGTCGCCGCTTACATGATCCGCCATCCGGAATATGTATTGCTGATCGAAGGCCATTGCGACGAACGGGGAACCATGGAATACAACATGACCCTGGGTGAAAACCGCGCGCAATCCGCCGCCTCGTACGTGATCCAACGCGGCCTGCCCGCCAACCGCATCGTGACCAAGTCCTACGGTGAATCACAACCCTTGGCCTTGGGACACGACGAAAGCGCTTGGCGTCTTAACCGCCGCTGCGAATTCTTCGGCGTCCCCAGCGCCGGCCGGTAAGTTCAGTCCACCACATTCAGTTCAAACCAAACGGGCCGGGTAGCCAAGCCCGGCCCGTTTTGGATTTTGATTTGGCCTTCCTGCTTTTCACTCCCCTGATTCTCCCCAAAAAATCCTCATCCATCCCTTTCCTCATTGCAATCTCCTCTCCGATTTTATATGGTTCTTCATGCAGGGATTTCAGATCAAGTTTCTATCGTTACGCAATTTCAGGAATGGGAGAATGATCATGCGTTACCTACTGGCCTTAACCTTTTCCCTCCTGCCGTGTATCCCGTTCGCCGACGCCTGGTGGGAACTCGAAACTCAGATGAATCCGGACGGCAAACTGCTCCTGATCCAAAAAGAGTGGTGGCCGCGGGCGCTACAACTCAAAACCGGCGAGCATTTCGTCCTCAAGTCCACCTATCCGGAAGGGGGAACCATGATCATCCGCCGCGAAGCGCGCACCCGCACCGCCAAGCCGCAGGATATGATCGTCTGGATTCTCGATGACGACGGCGACCTGCCCGCCGGCGCGTCCCAGGGCGACACCGATAGCGATTGCTACATCGCCGATTACGGCTGTGATGGAACCGTGGACCGCCTGGTGGATTACATCGACTCCAACGGGGATCAAATCCCCGATGAGATGGACATCCGGTATTTTGAGCAAGGGGAACTCCGCCGGGCTTGGTTCGGCGTGGATCTCGACGGCGACGGCCTCATGTGGGATCTGGCCGATTACGAATACACCGGGGATTTCTTCCAGAGCGACCCCTACGGCAATAATGAAATCTACATGAACAAGTACAACCCCCGCGGCGGATCCTGGATTCCCATCTCCGAGTGTCCCTTCGCGTTTTACGATACGGACGGCGACGGCCAGTCCGAGGCCGTGGTGCGTTTCAGCGCCGCCCCGCTGACGTTTTCTCCCGAGACCGATCCCGATTACGCCAACAGCCAGGCGCGTTACCAGGGGGAATATGATCCCGCCATGGAGCGCATGGGCGTCGTCAATATCCGCTACAGCCTGGATATCGACGGCCTCAGCTCGCCTGAAAATCCCTTGCATTACGAGATGGGTTTCAACCTGGTAGGCAGCCTTCCTTACGATTTCCCCGGCATGCGCCGCACGCAGCCCTTGCGCCGCGCGCCCAAAACTACGGTCTGCATCCCCTTCCCGCAAGCCCGCGAAGTATCCGGGAACTACCCCGCCGAACAGACCGGTTTCTCCTGGCGCGAGTTCGAGGACGGCTCCATCGCCATCGGCCATCCCTCCCGCCCCGCGTACGACCGCCGCTGGGAAGGCGTCTTCTGGACCTGGAACCGCCGCGTCATGCACAACACCGGCGGCCCCGTGCAATATTGGAACATGCGCCGCGAGTTCATGCCCGGTCCCTCTACCCGCCGCCAACTCTATTACAGTCCGGTGGACCGCCGCCTGCATCTCAAGGGCGCGGTGGAAGGCTGGGTGCCCGTGGGCTGCATCGAGTCCCAGGAGCCGCTGGGCGAAATCCGCCTGTTCGACACCGACCGCGACGGCTATTTCGACCGCTGGGAATACTTCTGGGAAGGAGAAGACGCGCCCTGCCGCGTGGCCTCGGTTCACAATGCGGAAAACAAGGATCTGACCGGGGATTGGGCTTCGATCATGGCGTTTTATAACCAGCAGGCGGTGCCCGAAGCGATCCGCTTGAATGAACAACTCATCGCGGCTATCGAGCGGCAGGGAAACGAATTCGCGCCGCCGGTGCCCGCAAACCTGACCGCGGCCTTGAAGCAGGACATCTCCCCCGATGAGCGTCGTTATATTCTCGATTGGATCCGTGAGTACCGCTACTGGCATTTCCAGAAAGCCGCCCAGGCCCGCGCCAGACAGCAGCTGACCGCCCATCTGGGCCAGGATCCGCGAGCCAGCGTGGAGTTGCGCAAGCAATCCCCCTCGGCCTGGGACCGCGCGGTCACACTGTCGCGTATCGATGACGCCTACGCCCGGGGATTGTATGATCAAGTGGTGGAAATGATGGATACGTTGAAATGGGAGTGAATTTCATACATCCGAAATGTTTTCCCACCGGATGCCCATCTTGCGCGCGGCGTAGCCCGCTTCCCGGAGAGAATCACCATACGCCATCATCCAGTGCGAGTCGCGGACTTCGGAAAGGAGCTTCTTCCACTGCCCCTGGATCTTCACCTCCTGTTGCGAGCGGCAGATAGGATAGAAAGGATTGCCGGTCACGTTCCCCCGGATGCCCACCCAGCGCCCGGCCGCGTATTCGGGATTGATAAACGAGACTTCCTGCCCAAGGGGAATCTCCACCTTCGGCGCGGCGCCGTAATCGGATTCCTCGTGCGTGAGCAGCGTCGCGGGTTCATAGCGTTCGGCGTTCATGCGGCGGGGAGCCGAGCAATGGGCGCAGGTGACGATGCCCTGGTGCGGGAAAGTTGAGTTGTGCATGAACACCGGTTTGCCCGAAATGTGCCGCAGCAAAATTCCCGCGGGCGTGACGACGTAATCGGATTCGCAAAACGCGATCAGTCCCTCATCGTTCAACAGGCTCAACGAGAGGCAGGCCGTGGTTTTAGACATAGGGATGATGGTGCTCATGCACTCCTTGATGGTGAACGCCGGGGCGCGATGCTCGCGCATCAGGTCCTTGAACATGCCATAAAGCATAAACGCGTTCACCACGAAGGGCCGGTCCGTCTGAAGCGTGGTTTCCGGCAGTGCGAGATACGCGTCCGTCCAACGTTCCGCCTGCGCCATCCGTTTTTCATCCGCGAACGCGCGTTGGATGCGCTTTTCCATCTCCTCGTAGCCGATTTCGGTGATGTCCAGTTTGTGTTTCTCTTTCGCGAACTCGGGCGCGTTGCCGGCGTATTTGCCCATGATGCCGCCCACGGCCACGATCCGCGCGCCTGTCAGGTTCTTGACGCCATACAACGCGCGCAGACGCCACAGGGCTTCGTTGTAATCATCCACCACCACGTCGTCCACGTGCGCCTTCCCCAGGCGGGGCGGCTCCTGGCCCGGCGCGCGCTCCTTGTCCGTGTTCAAGTACGCTACGCTCAGGGCTTCGTACCAGTAGTAAATCGGGCCGGAACGGTGGCGGACGAAAAGAATCGCGTCACCCTCGGGAGGAACACAGGCTTGCAGCAATTTGCCGCCGCCCGAGGCCGGATACACCATCACCACGTCATACTCGCCTTGCAGCGCCTGGCTGGCTTCCTCGGGAGTCTTCACCTTGGCCACGGGAAGCACATCCAGGGGGAAATCGGCATTCCCAGCCAGCGCGCGCAACTCATGGGTGATCCGCTCCGCCTCCTCCGCCGCGCTTTCTTCCGTGAGCACGCCGCCCCATGACCGCCACGAGGTCATCTCCCGCCTTTGCGGAACGGCGTACATCAGGAGGGGCCGCACGCGCAACGGCCGGCCCCAGATCAGGAAGGGGCGGGCGGGATTCCACTCCTCCGCGATCCAACTCATGTCACCGGAAGCCGCGGATACGAACACGGAAGTCCGGGCCCCCGCCGCTCCGCCAGTGGAAGATCCCACAGCCGCCGGGGCGCCTGGACGGGTTTGGGATTCACTCCACGCCGCGGGAGCGCCCACCATGCCCACGGCCGCCGCGAGTCCCGCGCCCGTTTTGATGAAGGTCCGGCGGGAGGGATGGCTGCCGGATTGACTTTTTATTGCGATCGGTTGGGGTTCTTTCTTTGGAGTTTCCTGCATGGTGGCCATCTCCCGGTTGTGGTCTTAGACCAATTCCCATCCTTTGCGGTATTCCTTGGTCACATAGGCATTGGCTTCCTTGTTGTTGGTGAACCGCATCGCGGGGCCATCCCAGTCCAGCCTTTGCTTCGGGAACTTCAACGAAATATTCCCCATCACCACCCATTCCGCCAAGGGACCCGCGTGATCGAAATTCGTGCCCGATTCGGATCCGGTTTTGATTGAAAGGATCCAATCCAACTTGTGCATGCGGTCGGCGTCTTGTTTTCCTTCCGGGGTGCGGAGATTGGGCAGGCGGGGGATGATGGGATCGGGCTTTGGGAAATCCTCCACGATCTCGCCGCCCACAATCAGAAAATTCCGCTCGTTGCGCCCGCTCATCAGGATCATGCCCTGATCACCCACGAACAGGTTGCCGGTTTTCTCTTTGACCAACTCCCCGGCGTTGCGGATCTCTTCCAACCGCTTGGGTTTGAGCAATCCGTCGTACCAATACAAATCGAGGGCGGCAAAATTCCCCCGCGCGGGGAACCGGTAATGCAGAATGGATTCGGTGGGAAAAGTCTGATCGTTCGCGTCTTTGACATGCAAACACTCCACGCTGATGGGATATTCCAGCCGCAACGCTTTCGCCACCGGGCTGAGGTTATGGCACGCGATATCCCCCAGCGCGCCTGTGCCGAAATCCCACCAGCCACGCCACCGGAAGGGGCAATAGCCGGAGTTGTAGGGGCGGAAGGGCGCCGGACCAAGCCACAGGTCCCAGTCCAGATGTTCGGGGACTTGTTCTTCAGCCAGAGGGCCGGGGATGCCTTGCGGCCACCAGCCTTTCGGCCGGTCGGTCCAAGAATGAACTTCCCGCACAGTTCCAATCAGGCCCGCCCAGATCCACTCGCACACTTCCCGGTGCATATCGGTGGCCGCGCCCTGGTTGCCCATCTGCGTCGCCACGCCATACCGGTGCGCCGCTTCCCGAAGTATCCGCGCTTCGTTCACTTTATGGGTCAGCGGCTTCTGCACGTAGACGGCCTTGCCCCGCTCCATACAGCGCAGCGCGGCGATGGCATGCGTGTGATCCGGCGTGGAGATGGTCACCGCGTCAATCTCGGGGCATTCGTCCAACATCTTTCGGAAATCCTTGAACTTCTTGGCCTTGGGAAAGCGGTTGAACGCCCCCGCGGCGCTGTTCCAATCCACGTCGCACAGGGCCACGATGTTCTCCGAATCACAGGTCTCCACGTCGCTGTAACCCTTGCCGCCCACACCAATGCCCGCGATGTTCAGCGTCTCGTTGGGTGACACGCGGCGGCTCTGGACAATGGGAACCCGCCGGACCTTTGAAGTCGCGCATCCCGCCGTCAAGGCCGCGGCCGAACCGATTAAAAATCCGCGTCGTGTGATTTGGGTGTTCATCATTCTCCTTCTTTATCCATGCGCGGAAAAATAAAAAATCCTTCGTCCATTCCCGGGAACGGACGAAGGGATCATACCATACGCCAGATCCCCAAAGTAAGCTGTGGATCAATTCAATGCAGAGAAAATCGGACGGCCGGATCAAAACGGCCCGGAGGGAGACGTCTTGATTTCCAACTGATAATCGCAGGGATTGTCCGCGGAGACGACCAGGAGCATGAACGTGCCGGGAATCAAGGGAGTGGTGAAATCGATGGGCTTTTCATCTTGATTTTGCCTGTCTATGATCTCGTCCCCGTAAAAGAGATACAGATCGGCGTCCGCGGGTACGTTCCAATCCATCGTAAACCGGACTTCCGCTTCATCTTGCAACGTGAACGTATAGAGATCCACGTCCCCCAGATACCTCTCGCCGTCGAAGCCGGCCGTGTCCAGCCGGCCGGTCACCCGGGTGGTGCGGTTAAGCAGCAGCAGGCCTAAATTCTGCGCGGTGGCGTCGGTGTCGTTGGGTTCTTTTTCGGTGACCAAGTCCGGTGGCGTTTCGGTCGACAGCCACAGAATCTTCAAGGTGTAATCGGTGGGATGGTCCATCGACAACACCAGCAGTTGGTAATTGCCCGGCTGCAACACCTTGCCGTATTGAATCGGTTTATCGGCGCCGGCCGCCCCATCGACGATCTGATTGTTTTGCAGGAAATAAAGATCCACGTCGGCGGTGGCGGTCCAGTCCAAGGTGATATACAGCTCCCCGGCTTGAGCTACCGTAAACGCGTAGAAATCCGAATCGCCAACATAGTTATTCCCTTCCATCCCTCCTTTGGCCATCCGCCCTTGAACGGTGAGTTCTTTTTCGGATTCCAGCGTGCCCAAAGGTTGGGCCTGGGACAAGGCATCATTGGGTTCCTGCTCTTGAATCACGCCGGGCGGGACCGAGGAAGGCTTGACCTGTATTTGCATCGTATAGTCGCTGGGGTTGTCCATCGACAGGATCAGCAGCAGGTACGTGCCGGGATCCAAGGTTTGAGTAAACACGATGGGCTTTTCGAGCTGGGCCACACTGCCAATGGTCTGCCCGTTCGACATCAAGTAGAAATCCAGGTCCGCCTCCGCGGTCCAAGCCAGGTTCACCGTCAGTTCGGATTTTTCCCTAAGTGTGATCGCGTAGAAGTCTGAATCGCCCACGTAGGTCTGCCCCTCGACGCCGCCCTTCGCCATCCGGCCCGCGACGGTCGTGGTGCGGTTGGCCGCCAGGATTCCCAAATTCTGCGCGGAGTCTTGGGTGTCGTTCGGTTCGGTTTCAGGAATGACGCCGGCGGGTGGCGCGGTCGGCGTGGGCGTCTCCCCGGCCGGAGTCACGGTGGGTGTGGCCGTCGGCGTCGGCGTGGCTTCCACCGGAGGCCGCGTGGGCGTGGCCTCCACTGGCGGGAGCGTGGGTGTCGGCGTCGCGCCTGGGGCCGTTGTGGGATGGGCGTCACACATCGCTCCCAGGTACGACGTGGCGGGATCGAGTTTGTAGACCTCCACCGCGTCGATCAGCACCGCCACGGTACGCGAATCCTCCGGGCCCAGCGTGCACGCGGCCTGTAAAAGGGGCGTCACCAGGCCCGGCCGGTCCGGTTGATACACCAGCTCCAGTACGCGTTCTTGATCCACGAAACTGGAAGCCTGCGCGGGAATCGTGGTGGCGATGGTGCCATTCACGCCTTCATTATTGTTCAGATTCCCTTGCAGGGCGGCTAAGGCCACGGCCACGCCCGGCCCGTCGGCCCGCACTGTAACCCGGATCAGCACCGGCCATCCCTCCGTCTGGATGGGCGCGAGCGTGTGAATGAACGCCACCTGGCCGGTATGCACCCCCATCATGATCCCCACTTTGTCCTTGGACGAAGGGATAAACGGCCCAATATAAATGTTCGTTCGGACTTCTCCCGGCTGAGCGCCTGAAAAACCGGCGCCCAAGAATTTCCACCCATCCGCCTCCAAGGTGGTTTTGTCGAATTCGTAGCGCGTGTCCGGGGGGAGTGTCTGGCTGGTGTCGATGGAGAGCACTTCCAGCCGGTCCACCGCCACGTTCACGGTTCCAGACGGTCCACCCGCCACTTGGATAATCGGCGTCACCCAGGGATGGGAATCCGGCTCATACAACAACACCATCCGCTCCTCTCTTTCCATGAACCGGCCGGAATCGGCGGGAATGTGGGTCGTGATGGTCCCGTCCACACCTTCCCCGGTTGCCAAATTCCCCCGCAACGCCGCCAAGGCCACCGCCGCTCCGGGAGCATCGGCGCGCGCCATCATCCGGATGAGCACCGGCTTTCCCCCCGTATCCACCGGCGCGGCCGCGTAGGCGAAGGCCACTTCGCCTGGACCGGCCGTAATTTGAATACCCACCCTGTCTTGCGAAGAAGGGATCAAACTCCCCACATAGCCCATGGCCGTGATCTGCCCTGGCGGAGTGTTGGGAACGAATCCGCCGGGGATCTCCAGCCAGCCATTCGTGGCCATGTCTTTCTGAGCGAATTCGTAAACCGCCAGGACTTCTGAGCCGAAGGGGCCTGGCGTGGCAGTGGTGATGAATTCCGGGAACGTCGGCTGATTCTCCCTCGTCGGCGTTACCGTGGGCGTGGCGGTGGATTCCAGGGGAGGTGTGGGGGTGTTGACCGGCTGATCCGGTGTAGGAGTGGCCACCGCCACCCCGGGAAGCTGGATGCCCGCGATCCGGCCCGATGGCGCCAGGCCCCAACAAGGCATGGCGCTGATCCCGTCTTGGGTGAGTTGGCTTAGCTCCGAACCATCCGGACGAATCTTGAACACGTTGATTTTGTCCGTTTCCACCACACTGAACACGATCCATTGCCCATCCGGCGACCAATCCACGTGCGCGATGCCGTCCCATCGCGCGAACGACTGGAAATCGGGCGAAATTTTGACTCCGGGCGCGTCCGAAGCGTCTTCCTTCATCCGGTACAAGGAATACACGCTCAAGCCGGTGATCGCGTCCAATGTGATTTGGTGGGAATAGGCAATGTATTTCCCATCGGGCGACCAGGCCGGATAATCGTATTCCTCAATCACGCCCATTCCCAGTTGCGGGACGATCAACGGTTTCAGATAGGACCCATCCGGCGTGAGCTCGAACAACCCGGCCGGATGCATGCCCACGAGCCCCACCAGCCGCATCGACGCCACGATCCGGTTCGCGTCCAGCGGATGCCAATCCGGCGACCGCCAGAATTGATCGCTCCGCTGATTCGGAATCGCGGGATAGAAAGGCAGCGCGGCATCCGATCCGTCCATTTTGGCAATGGCTAGATAACTGGAACTGGGCATATATTGTTGAGGAGGCAGAAACGGGCGGGCGGAATCGGCCCCTGCCTCTCCCGGAATCCCGACACGTAGCACAGAAAGCGGTTGGATCCAGGAAACCGGCGGCCGCACTTTCCCCGCCGGCGTGGGTGTGACCGAACCGGGTGCGTCCGATTTCCACACGTGAAACACCACCCGCTGCCCATCAGGCGAAACCGAGGCGTCATACGCGCTGGTCTCCACGCCATTCGCCAACAGGGTGGCGTTCCCCCCCTCGGCCGGGACTTTGTACAACGCCAGCGCGCCCTTGATCGTCGGATGCAGGCTGGAAAAAACCACCACACCGCCCGTGGGATCGAGGCTGGGGAAAAAATACGGCCCCTTGCCGATGGGCGTTACCGAACTCCCGTCCGGACGCATGGCGAAGACGCCCCACTCCTCCATGAGTTGCACAAGCTGCGGGCGGCAATACAAAATCCATCCGGGATCCTGCGCGGGGGCGGGCGTGCTGAAACAAGCAACCAAGGCTCCCAACACACCAATCAAGGTATGGGATCGCTTCATTATCCTCAACTCCTTTCTAGGCAGGCGGCTGGCAGGAAGGCAACCGGAGAGCATCGCTGAACCACCGTTTCATTAGACGTTTTCCCTCACCCAAAAGGATGAATGATTCAGGATGCGGCTAACTCTTGCCAATGGAAGAGGAACAGGGTTGAACGATCAGATCGTTGAATGAGCGGACTGAATTGTAATCGGTTTTGGGAGTGATTCGAGGGAACTTGGCCGGTTGGCTTATTCCATCGATTGAAGGATTCCCATCAGGCGGGCAACGGTTTCCTCGGCGCGCTGGGAATCGCGGCGCACCTCCTGGATGAACGGATTAGTGTCCGGCCCGCCTCGCACGGCGGCGAAATCCATTCGTTTTTCCTCCTCCCCGGCCGCGTCCAATCCGAAACCAATCCGGGCGTGCGGATCGAACTCCTTCTGCGCGTCCTGCAAGATCATGTTGTTGAGTTTGACCTTGTTTGTCTTCCAGTCTGTAAGAATTTGAACCAGATCCTCGCGGGTGAACTCGCTCCAGGATTTGTTGAACTGCTTTTCCAGCGCGCCGCGGCACCACGCCCACTTGTCGGCGGAATACTCCCGCGCGATGGCCTGGATGGCCTGCCGGACCTCTTCCACTTCCGCGAAACGCCCTTCTTCCACCCCATGAATCACCTCGTCCACCTTGGCCGCGGGGACCATCCATCCGGCCAGATCCAGCCAACGCCCCGTTGAGTCATCCCTTGCCCCGGCCAAGCGGGCCTTGAGTTCCTCGAAACCCAGGCTTTCCCCGGCCGCGGCCCACGCCGCGGCGAGGGCTTCCCCCAAGCCGATCGAGACGGCCATTTCATAATATTTCGCGCACCGTTTCAACAACAACCGTTTGATGGCGATGCCGTTGTAATTGACATACTCCAGTTCCTTGGCGCTCTTGAGATACAAATCCATCAAGCGTTCGGCCGCCTGGATTACTTTTTGGAGAATCACGGGATTGAACAAATCATTCTGGATTTCATCGAGCCGGTCAGGATCTTTGCGCCGGTCCCGCTGGGCCCATTTCTGGCTGTCGCGGATGGTTCCCACCGTGAACAGGTTCATCGCGGGGGTCAACACGCTCCGGCCTTCTTCTTCCGTGATATAGGAGAAGGGAAATTCGGAAGTGTCGAAATTGCTGTAGTGCTTGCCGATCACCACCGTGAACGGCCCGATATGCGCGGGCCAGAGCAGGTACGAAAACGAACCGGTCTTGCACCCCCGCTCCAGAATCCCCTGATGCGCCGGCCCCAGCTTGTACATGTGATTGCTTTGGTTGGTCCCGCTCCCGGCGTTGTAAAACGAAAACAATCCCGCGATCAGCAGCGTGGATTTGTGATGCGACACCGTGTACGGCCCCGCGAAGATTGAGCACGCTTCGCCGTGCATCGCCTCCGAGTTGGCGAAAAAGGCCGAATTCTCGGCCGAATATTGCCGGGCGATCTTCACGCCTTGGCCCACGAAACAGGATGTCAATACGGCCGAACCGTCGATTGTGGATCCGGTATGCACGATAAAATCCCGCGCGTATACCCCCGCGCCGAGAGTCGTGGGGGCTTCGGGCTTGCTGACGATCGTTCCATTCGCCAAAAACTGGCACCCGGACAACGTGGCGTGGGACCCCACGCGCAGATCGCGGAGCGTGACACAATTCTGGATCAGACTGCGCGCTCCGATGATACCCCGTGAGCCGCGTTGTCCCTGCACGTACCGCTCGATCAGGGCGCTCAGCCGTTCGATAAACCGGCTCCGGTAACGGTAAAAGACCAGCATATAGGCGATTTGGGCGGTGAGACGGTCGTAGATCGGCAACGTCCGGCCCCCGACTCGTTCACCACTTCGATCGGCGTACCCTGCCCGAACGCGCTCTCGCCCGTCATCTCCAGGCTACCAATGTTCAACAGGCGCGCGCCCTCCTGGATATCGTAGCCGGACAGGAAACCCACGTGGGCGATCAGCACGCCATCGCCGATGACGCAATCCTGGATCGCGCTGTCGTACAACCCGGGCGGCGCCGCGAACCCGTCCGCGGGTTGCGCCTCCCCCCCCAGGACGCCGATCCGGACCTGGCCCCCAAAGCGGACCCGGTGGATCCACTCGGTGGAGAACGGCTCCGCGGCCTTCACGGCTTCCCACGAAGTGGCCCGGCAACCCTGGCGTTCAAGGGTGATGATTTCATCCTGCGTCAAGGATCGATAGTTCATGGCCGTTGAAACCTGATCGAATGAGGGAATCACGATGGACGGGTCCGCGAAGCGGGCCCCGGCCCCCTCGGCTTACACCATCACCTTGATGTCACACGCGCAGCATCCTTTCCCCGGTTCCAGGACGAACAAGGGATTGATATCCATCTCCTGGATTTGCGGGCAATCCACCGCCAGGCGGGACAAGCGCGCCAGGCAATCCTCCAACGCCGCGATGTCCCCGGCCTTTTGCCCCCGGATACCGGCCAGGATGGGATACGCCTTGATTTCCTGGATCATGGATTGAATCGTGCGCTTTCCCAAGGGAGCCACACGGAAGATGACATCATGGAAAACTTCCACATAAATCCCGCCATACCCAAACATCACCACCGCGCCAAAGGAGGGATCCCGCTTGATGCCCAAAATCACCTCTTGCGCGCCGGTGATCATTCTTTGGATCATAACCCCTTCCACGCGGGCCTCCGGCATCTCCCGCTGGACGTGCTGCATGATCCGCCCATAGGCTTCCGCCGCCTCCGCCGCGGTCCGGATGTTCAACACCACCCCCTGGAGGTTGACCTTGTGAACAATGTCTTCCGAGGCGATCTTCATCACCACCGGAAATCCAGCCGCCTCGGCTGCCCGCGCCGCCTCGGCCTCGCTCTGGGCCAGGCGGCTTTCCACAATGGGAATGCCATAGGCCTGTGCCAGTTCTTCCGATTCCCGCGCCGAGAGCATCCGCCGGCCGGCCGCCCGCGCCCGGTCCAGAACCGCCTGCGCTTTTCCGGAATCCGTTCCGTTGGGATTCACGGGTGAGTCCGGCTCCCTTTCCCGGGTACGTTTGAACCGGTACGCGCACGCGAAGGCGCTGCACATCGTCTCCGGCAGGATGTAATGGGGGATCTTGTGGCGCAGCAGGATGTCAATCCCCTTGGCCACGTCCGCTTCGCCCATGAACGAAGTCAACAGCGGCTTGTCCGATTCGGCCGCGTGATTGCATACCTCGGACGCGATCGCCTCGATATCGGTCATGGATTGCGGCGTCAGGATCACCAGCGCGCCATCCACATTGGGATCCTGGAGGGTGCTGGAAATCGCCACCTGGTAGCGGTCCCGCCGTGCGTCCCCGATGACATCCACGGGATTCTTGATATTGGCCGTCTTGGGCAAATATTCCTTCAGCTTCTGGGTGGTCGCGTCCGTGAACCGGGCCACTTGCAACTGATTCATCACCGCCGCGTCGGTCGCCAACACGCCCGGGCCCCCCGCGTTGGTGATGATCGCCACCCGGTTGCCCTGGGGCAGCGGCTGGTACGCCATGGCGATCGCGAAATTGAACATCTCCTCGATCGTGGAACAGCGGATAATGCCGCATTGCTTCATCGCCGCGTCGCAGATCTCGTCCGAACCCGCCATCGATCCCGTGTGCGACGCCGCGGCGGAGGCGCCTTCCTGCGTCCGCCCTGACTTCAGAAGCAGAATCGGTTTTCCCGTCTCGGCGATCACCTCTTCGGCCGCCCGCATCAATCCCGTCCCGTCGGTTATTTCCTCGAGGTAGAGCAGGATGACCTGGGTTTTGGGATCATCCTTCAGGTAATAGAGCAAGTCGATTTCCGTCACATCCGCCTTGTTCCCGAAACTGACGAACTTCGAGAAACCGATGTGCTTGGATTGGGCATAATCCAACACCGCCGTGCACAACGCCCCGCTCTGCGAGAGAAAGGCAATGTTCCCCGCTTCCGGCATTTTCCGCGCGAACGAAGCGTTCAGCATCACTTCCGGATCGGTGTTGATCACCCCCAGGCAGTTCGGTCCGATCAGCGTTATATCGTACTTCCGCGCGATGTCTTGGAGTTGTTGCTCGCGCGCCAGGCCTTTGGGGCCGGTCTCCTTGAATCCGGCGGAAATAATGATTGCCGCGTGGATGCCCTTCTGCCCGCATTGCTCCAGCGCCAGGTTGCACACGTGGCTGGGAAACACAATGACCGCCATCTCCACCGGATCCTCGATATCCAACACGTATTTGAACGCCTTCACGCACTGAATCGACTTGGAACCCGGACTGACCGGATACAGGATGCCCGTGTAACCCCCGATCAGAAGGTTTTCGAAAATGTCATGCGGAACCGTGCCGCTGACATTGGTAGTCCCCAGGACCGCGATCGATTGGGGATAGAAAATGGAATCAAGATGTTTGGTGGAATGGGTGTGGTCGGCCATGATGCAACCCCGTTTCTGAATTGATATCCGGATGCCCGCACAGACACGGGTTTTCGGATCATCCGGTTCCGTGATCCCCGGCGCGCGATTCCCCTGACACGGTTTTTGGGATCAATGACTTTGAATGCCCGCCAACCCGCAACGTGGCAATACCACTCCAGGCTTGGCAGAAAACCGAACCGTCATTTCATAAATTGTTCAATATAATCCACGGCCCCTTGGACGGTTTGCACTTCCAAGGCCGAATCTTCATCCAGCTCGATGCCGAATTCCTCCTCGAACGCGGCCACCAGCTCGATGCTCTGCTGCGACACCGCGCCCAAGTCGAACACGAAATTCGACTCCGGCCGGATCTCTTCCGGATTGACCTTCAATACCTTGGCCACCACTTGTTTGACCCGCTCCATGATGGCGTTTCGTTCCATAGCAGACTCTCCATTCGGATGCTCGGTCGGAATAAGGTTGATTGCGATTGTATTCAACCCGCCCTCCCAATGCTAGGGATCTTTCTTCTTTTGCGGATTAGCGAATCATTATCCGTGGCACGCTACGGATGACCCGCCACCCAACGCCAGCACCTTTGGGGCACCTTTTTCAAGGTGGGACCTCCATGCCTCCTCGCTTCTCCCCCTGATCCTGTTCCTTGACGCCCTCCTCCTGAATTTGGGAAAATAAATCCCTACCCAATCCAATTACGGGATGGTCCTATCCATGCAGTGGATCGCAATCACGTGCCTTCTTTTCCTCTCGGAACCCGGATGGACCGGATTCGCTCTTATCCCTGCCTTTCCTGGAGAATCCACCGTGAAGATGTCGTGCAACGCTTCTCCCGCCCAATTGCCCCAAACCGCCGGCCCCTGGAGCCGGTCCGCGGCCTCTCAGCATTGGGATGCCGCGACTATTTTTGAATACATCAACGGCGCGGGCGAAATGTACCTCGCTTACCGCTTCGCGGGTCTGGACGTGTATTTGTACACTGCCCCCGGCCGGGACGACATTCTTGTCGAGATCTATGAAATGAAATCCCCGGATGACGCCTTCGGCCTCCTCTCCTCCGATTGGGGCGGCGATCCCGTGGACCTTGGAAACCAACCCGCTCAGGATCCCAGCGGCGGCCGCGTCCCCCCCCACCGCGCCCTCTATGGGGCCGGCCTGCTGCGGTTTTGCGCGCGGAACCTGTATGGCCGCATCCTGGCCTACACAGAAACACCCGAGTCCAAGGAAGCCGTCCTCTCCCTCGGCCGGGCCATCGCGGCCGGACAGGAAAATCCACCGCCGCCCCAGTGGATCAACCGGCTGCCTTTGCGTTTGAATGAATCCTGGCGGTTGAAACCCAACCGGGTCTGCTTTTTCCGCTCCCATCTTATCCTGAATTCGGTGTATTTTCTGAGCCAGAAAAACATCCTGAATCTGGATCAGGCCTGCGAAGCGGTTTTCGCGGAGTACGAATGCAACGAAACTTCCGCCACCCTGCCACCGGTCAAGGCGTTATTGATCCGGTACCCCGGTGCGGATAGGGCGCGACAAGCCTTCCAGCGGTTTTTCGAAGCCTATCTTCCGGAATATGCCGCGAATCGGCCAGGGGATCTATCCGCCGGATTTCAGGATGTCTACAATATTGAGGATGGCTGGGTGGGGTGCGCGTGGCATCAAAACCACGCGGCCATCCTTTTTGAATGCCCAGACCAACAAACCGCTCAATCCATGCTCCAGCAAGTGAGCGGGGAAATTCAGCGTGTGGAGGATTCCCATGACGGCTCCTAAACCTATATTGACCCGCCGGGATTTTGTTCGTGGCACTGTGGGCGCGGCGTTGGGCGCCTCCCTCTTCGGCGTCACCCCCCAATCCGCCCGGACCGCCGAAGCCCGCTCCAGCTCCGTGTGCGTGATCCGCGACGAAAAGGCCCTGGGGGAAGGCAACCAGGTCGACACCGCCGTCCTCCAGAACATGCTGGATGAATTGCTCCTGCAATTCACCGGCCAAACAACCCCCAAAGAAGCCTGGCTTTCTCTGGTCAAACCGGACGACACCGTGGGCCTGGTGGCCACACCGCACCTCAATCCCACCCACGCCGAACTGGTAGACCTCGTCAAGGCCGGCCTGATCGCCGCGGGCATTCCTGAGAATAACATCCGGGACGCCCAAGGCAAACCCGACCGCCCCGAGGCCTGCACCGCCCTGATCGCGCTCCCGGCCCTCAAAGCGCATTGGCTGACCGGCATTGGAACGGTGTTGAAGAATTACATCACCTTCTCCGGCAAGCCCAGCAATTACCACGGCGAAAACAACGCCAAACTCGGCGAAATCTGGAATCTGCCCATCGTCAAGGGCAAAACCAAACTGGTGCTTGTCGACGCCCTCCGGCCCCTGTGCGACAAAGGCCCCCAACCCGACCCGCGCTATCTGTGGAACTACAACGGCCTGATCGCCGGAACCGATCCGGTGGCCGTCGAAACCATCGCCCTCAAGATTATCGAGGAAAAACGTAAAACGTTCCCCGGCGGCCTGGGCCCCCTTTCGCCCCCGCCGCTCTGCGTGGAAGCGGCCGACAAGGTCTACAACCTGGGCACCAGCAACATGGCGGAAATCAAAATCAAAACGTTCGGCTGGGAAAAAGACCTCTTGCTGTAAGGGAGACTTTGCGCCGCGCGGGCGCCGGCCCACCCGGCCCAATGGCGGATATCATGGCCCGGGGACTGACCGTTTGGCCCCCACGCCCATTCCGTTTGGACCGGAATGAGAAGGAGGAAACGGCTTAACTCTTAACGCCGGGAATGATCCAGCAAATACTTCATGATCGCCTTCTGGCCATGAAGACGGTTCTCGGCCTGGTCGAAGACGATGGAGCGGGGGGATTCAAGGACGCTGTCGGTGATCTCCTCGCCGCGGTGGGCGGGCAGGCAGTGCATGATTTTGACGTGATCCGGCGCATGGCTTAAGAGTTCGTCGTTCACCTGATAGTCTTTGAAATCGACGAGACGCTTAGCGGTTTCGGCTTCCTGGCCCATGCTGGTCCACACGTCCGTGTAGATGCCATCCGCCCCGGCGACGGCCTTGCGGGGGCACGGCTCGAATGTCACCAAACCGCCGATCTCCTCGGCCATGCGGCGGCCGCGGTCCACAAACCGCGCCTCGGGTTCGTAGCCGGGAGGCGTCGAAATCACCAAATGCAATCCCACCAGCCCGGCGATCAGGATCAACGAATGGCACACGTTATTCCCGTCGCCGATGTAGGCCAGTTTGAATCCCCGCAGCGAATCCCGTCCCCGAACCTGGTCCCACAACGTGAACATATCCGAAACGGCTTGGCAGGGATGGCTCTCATCCGACAGGGCGTTGATCACCGGAATGGACGCGTATTCGGCCATTTCCAGAATGGTGGCTTGGCGGTACACCCGGGCGACAATGAGATCCACCCACCGGGACAAGTTCCGGGCGATGTCCTTGACCGGCTCGCGCTTGCCCAGGTTGATGTCCTGATTCGTCAGATACACCGCGAATCCGCCAAGCTGCTGAATCCCCGTCTCAAAGGTCACCTTGGTCCGCAGGGACTGTTTCTCATTGATCATCGCCATGGTGCGGCCCTTGAGGCAGGACGTGTAGTTTTCGGGATGATCCTTCATGTCCGCGGCCAGGAGAAATATCTCCTGCATCTGGCGGGCGTCCAAATCGGCGATGCTGCGCAGATCCATTTTTGTCATGACGTCACCTCCCGGGGTGTCCACCGCGGGTATGTTTGCTCCAAGACTTAGCGGCGAGTGGTCAGGAACTCATCCAGAACTTCGGCGGAGGCCAGGAGTTCATCCTCCTCCACGATCAAGGGGGGAAGGAAACGGAGCACTTCGGGACCGGCCGTACCGGCCAAAATCCCCCGCTCGCGCAAAAACGCCAACGCGTCGGCCGCCGGAAACGTCAGTTGCACGCCGAGCATGAGCCCCAGGCCCCGGACCTCCACAATGGCCTCATGCTTTCGCTGCAATGCGAGCAAGCGTTCCTTGAACCGCCCGCCCAAGGCCCGGCTGCGCTCGGGCAGCTTTTCGTCCACAATCGTCTGAAACGCCGCCACTCCCGCCGCGCAAGACAGGGGATTGCCCCCGAAAGTCGCCGCGTGCGTCCCCGCCACCAGGGATTGCGCCGGTTCCTCTTTCGCCAGCATGGCCCCGATGGGCACGCCGCCCGCCAGGCTCTTGGCCAGAGTGATCACATCCGGCTCCACGCCGAATTCGTCGGCGGCAAAGAGATGCCCGCTCCGCCCCAGCCCGCATTGAATTTCGTCGAACATCAACAGCAAACGATGCTGGTCGCACACCTCCCGGACACCGCGCAAATACTCCGGCCGGCACGGATGAATGCCGCCTTCGCCCTGCACCGGCTCCAACAGCACGGCGCAGACCGTTTCGTCCACCGCCGCCTTCAAGGCTTCGAGGTCATTGATGGGCACATGCACGAACCGCTCCAGCATGGGCTCGAACCCTTTCTGGTACTTCGCCTGCCCCGTGGCCGAAAGCGAACCCATGGTGCGGCCGTGAAACGAATTCTGCAGCGCGATGATGGTGTGCCGCCCCGGGCCATGGTGATCATACGAATACCGGCGGGCCAACTTGATCGCCGCTTCCACCGCCTCGGTGCCGCTGTTGCAGAAGAACACCCGGTCCGCCGGGCTGTGCTCCACCAGCAACCCCGCCAGCTGCACTTGCGGCTCGATCAGATACAAATTGGATACATGCAGAAGCGTCTGCGCCTGTTTTTGGATCGCCGCCACCACCTTGGGATGGCAATGCCCCAGATTGTTGACGCCCAAACCGGAAAGCAGATCCAGGTACCGGCGGCCTTCCGAATCCCACACGTGGGCGCCTTGTCCGCGCACCAGCGCCAGATTCCGGGCGCCGTAATTTTGCATTAGCACGTTCTCCGCCTGCGACTGGAGGGTCTCTGCAAGGGTGACCATATTCTTAATTCCTTGATTCAAAAAATCAGACGTCCGGAAACACCTGGGTTCCCACGCCTGTGTCGGTAAACAATTCCAGAAGCACGGAATGCGGCACACGCCCGTCGATGATGTGGGCCTTTTTCACGCCACCCCCCAATGCGCGCAGGCAGGCCTTCAACTTGGGGATCATCCCGCCCGCCGCCTTCCCGGTGGCGATCAATTGATCCGCCTCCCCCGCCGAAAGGGAGGGGATCATCGAATCCGGATCGTCTTTGTCGCGAAGCACCCCGGGTATGTCCGAAAGCAAGATCAGCCGCTCGGCCTTCAGCGCCCGCGCGACCTCCCCGGCGATGGTGTCGGCGTTGATGTTGTAGGCGTTCCCGTCCGACCCCACGCCCACCGGCGAGATCACGGGAATGAAACCGGCTTCCTCCAGGGTGTTCAATACCTTGGGATTGATGGCCTCCACCTCGCCCACGAATCCGATGTCAATCTCGTGCGCGGGATCGGAAAGGCTGTGATGCACCAGCTTCCGGGCGCGGATCAGGTTGGCGTCCTTGCCTGACAAATTGACCGCCCGGCCGCCTTCCAGGTTGATGCGGGCCACGATGTCCTTGCCCACGTACCCGGTCAGCACCATCTCGGCGATGTCAATGGCTTCTTTGTCGGTCACCCGCAATCCGTCCACGAACTTCGTGGCCATGCCCAGCCGTCTCATCAACCCGGATACCTGCGGGCCCCCGCCGTGGACCACTATCGGCCGCATGCCCACATAATCCAACAACACGATGTCGCGGCAGAACTCCTGGTTCAAGGCGTCGTTGACCATGGCGGCCCCGCCGTATTTGATCACGATGGTCTTTTGGTGGAACTTCCGGATATAAGGAAGGGCTTCGATCAAATGGCGCGAAAACAATTCGCGGTCTTCCATGGCGGCTTGCCCCTCAGTAGATGACTTTGTTGAGTGGATACTCGATAATTCCCTCCGCCCCGGCGCGCTTGAGATCGGGAATGATCTCCCGCACGACTTTCTCGTCCACGATGATTTCCAGGGCGCGCCAGCCTTCCTGATGCAGATGCGACACGGTGGGATTGGTGATGCCCGCCGGCAAAATCCGCAAGACCTCCTCCAGCCGGGCCAAGGGCACGTTCATCTTGAGCCCCACCTTGTCCCCCGCGGTGATGGCCGCCTGCAATAGCATGAAAATCCGTTCCAATTTGTCCCGTTTCCAAGCGTCGCTCCATGCGGCGTGATTGCATATCAACTTGGTTTGCGACTCGAACAAGGTCTCCACGATGCGCAGGTTGTTGGCCCGCAGCGAAGATCCGGTCTCGGTGACATCCACAATCGCGTCCACCAGGTGCGGCACCTTCACCTCCGTGGCCCCCCACGAGAACTCCACCTCCGCCTCCACGCCATGCTCCCGCAAGTAACGCCGGGTGGCGTTGACCAGCTCGGTGGCGATGCGCTTGCCCTGCAGATCCCCGATCCCTTGGATGGGCGATTTCTCCGGCACCGCCAACACCCAGCGCACGGGCTGGGATGTCGCTTTCGAGTATCGGAGGGTGCCCACCTCGTGCACGTCCGACTCGTTCTCCAAAATCCAATCGTGCCCCGTAATCCCGCCATCGAGCACCCCGCCCTCCACGTACCGGGAGATCTCCTGCGCCCGGAGCAAAACGACGGACAAGTCCGGATCATCAATGGAGGGGTAGTAGGATCGTTCGCGGACCGCGAGCGTGTATCCGGCTTTCCGGAACAATTCAAACGTGGCTTGCTGCAAGCTACCCTTCGGCAGCCCCAACTTGAGAATCTTCGGAGACATGGGTCGGAAACGGCTCCGTTCCTTCTATAATCGTGACGCGCGTGCCATACGTAACCAACTTGTACAGTTCTTCGACATCCGCGTTGTGCATCCGGATACACCCCGCGCTTTTCGGTTTCCCGATGGTGTCAGGCGCGTTGGTCCCGTGAATCCCCAAACTGCTGCCGATGCCCATCCACCGGGATCCGAGCGCGTTGTCGGGATGGCCGGCGGGCAGGATGCCGCCTTCGGGCCGGTACCACGTGGGATTGACTTCCTTGTTGATGATCTTGTATTCGCCGGGGGGAGTCTTGTAACTCAACTCTCCCACGCCGACGGGATACCACTTGATGAACTTGCCGCTGGCGGTGAGCAAGTCCAACCGGCAGCGCAATTTGTTCACCACGATCCAAAACGGCTCCTTCGGTACCTTGATCCGCCGTCCGGGCCGCAGGCTGTTGGCGTTGACCTTGTTCGCTTCGGTGATGAACCACGCGGTGGTTTTGAACTTCTGGCCGATGGCAACAGCCGCGTCACCTTTCTCGATGGTGTACAACTCGGTGAAATCACACAGCGCCGGCGACCAAAGCATCTCGGTGTTGATTTTCGATAACTGATCCTTGGCCTCGGCCACGGTCTCAAAATCCGTCACCGACTGGATGATCTGATAATACATCTCCCGGGCTTGGGCGATGTTGTTTTCCAGCTCATACGTGCGGGCAATGCCCACCCGCGCTTTGCCCTGTACCAACCGATTGCCTTGCTTGGCGATTTTCTCGTAGGTCTCCCGCGCCTGGGCCGGGCTGTTCTTCTCCAACGACCGGGCCAGTTTCAACTGCGCTTCCAACGCGTAAGGACTCCGGGGAAACTCCTGGGCCAGCCGGATCCATACGTCTTTGGCTTCCTCATGCCCGGCCCCTTCATACGCTTCCGCCAACCAGTAGAGGGCGGCGTCGGCCTGACTGAACCGCCTCCCGTATTGCACCACGGGAAGCAATTGCTTGATGGCGCGCCCGTAATCCTGCGACTCCACCAGCGCCTTGGCCATGTTGAACCGGTCCAGGTTTTCCTGGTCGGCTTTCCGGTGCTGAAAGAGAAAATACGCGCCCCCCAAAGCGCCCGCCAGCAAAACGATCAGCAGAACAATGACCAGGTTCCGTGTCATGTCGATCTCCTTCTCTTCCGCCGTCCGCTTGGCGCGGGATCCCGGTGGCGGCGGGCAGCCCTCCATGGCGGGAAAAGGCCTTGAACTGGCTCCGGTTGGGAACAATCCACATCCCGCCCCCCAACCGCGGACCGGTTCGGCGGGATTGGGCCGGACCAGCCGGGTTCTCCCGGCTCAGGAGACCAGGGCGGGTTGCGGTTCCCGTTGCCGCTTCCGGGCGGGAACTTCGGCCACGGGTTCCGACGGCCCCAACATCAACAACACAGGGCTGGCCATGAAAATGGAAGAATACGTCCCGATGACCGTCCCCACCAACAGAACAAACGCGAAATCGTGGATCACCGGCCCGCCAAACAAAAACAACGCGATCAACACCATCAAGGTGCTCCCGCCCGTGATGATCGTCCGGGACAGGGTTTGATTGATGCTGGTGTTCACGGTCTCCTTGAAATTCAAGACCGCCGACGTGTAGTTTTCCCGCACCCGGTCGAACACCACGATGGTGTCGTTGATCGAATACCCGAGAACGGTCAACAACGCCGCCACAATGGGGAGATTGAACTCCGTTCCGGAAAACGCGATCAAGCCCAAGGTGAAAAACAGGTCGTGGAACAACGCGATGACCGCGGCCAAAGCAAAACGGAACTCGAACCGGATCGTGATATAAATCAAAATCCCGATACTCGAGAATATCAAACAATTTATGCCTTTGAACAATAATTCGCTTCCTACTTTCGCCCCGACACTTTCGGACGAAATCACCGTGAACGGATTGCTGGCAATCGCTTGTTGAATCATCCCGGCCAGGGCCTCCGGCGATTCCACCACCCCGGCGCGTACTCGGATCAACATCTGGTTTTCCTCGCCCAGAACCTGCTGGATGGTGGCGTCGGTGATCCCCTGCCCACTCAAGCCGTCCCGCACTTCCTGCACATTGACCGGCTTTTCAAACTTCACCAAAACCTCATCGCCGCCGGCGAAATCGATCCCTTGCAAATGACCCCAGTTGAAGATCAGCAACAACATCCCCACCACGCCAATCGCCCACGTCAACGTCATCATGGCCTTGGCGTTGTGGAAAAAGTCGTAATTGGCGTTCTGGAAAAGACGCATGGTGCCTAAGGACAATTCCTTGACCCCCCGCGACACAATGTAATCCTGAATCACGCGGCACACAAATACCGCCGTGAACATCGAGATCAATATCCCGAGCGAAAGCGTCACGGCGAAACCCTTGATCGGCCCGGTCCCGAATTGGAACAGCACCAGCGCGGTGATCAAGGTAGTCAGGTTGGAGTCAAAAATGGTCATGAACGCCCGGCTGTAGCCTTTGTCCAGCACGAGTTGCAACGTCTTGGACCGTTTGTTCCGCATTTCCTCGCGCAACCGTTCAAAAATCAAAACGTTGGCGTCCGTCGCCATCCCCACCGTCAAAAAGATCCCCGCGATGCCCGGCAGCGTCAGGGTGGCCTTGAACATCGCCATCCCGGCCAGCAGGTAAAAGATGTTCAACAGAACGGCGAAATCGGCAATCAAACCGGATCCCGCGTAATACAACGCCATGAATCCCAACGCGCAGAGCGCGCCGATGAAACCGCTGACTAACCCATACCGGATGGAGTCTTGCCCCAGCGAAGGTCCCACCACCCGGCTCTGCGCCACTTCCATGGGAGCGGGCAACGCGCCGGCCCGCAGCACCACCGCGATCTGTTTGGCCTCTTCGTAACTGTCAATGCCGGTGATGCTGGCCTTGTCCGACCGGATGCGGTCTACAATCCGCGGCGCGGAATAGACCTGATCGTTCATCACGATGGCCATGTGTTCTCCCACATTCTGGCCGGTGACCCGCGTGAAGATTTCCTCCCCTTTGGAATTGAAATCCAACATGACCTCCGGCCGGTTCGACATGGGATCAAAATACACCCACGCGCTCTCCAGCAAATCCCCGGTCAATTCCGCCCGGGACCGCAGCAAATAGAGATATTTGTGCGGATAATTGATCCACTGGTTGGCGGGCTGCTCGCCGCCCCATTTGAACGTGTATTCCCGGGGAATCAGGCTTTGCACCACGGGCCGCTTGAGAATCTGATCCACCAGGCGCACGTTGTCCGGCGACTCGGCGGCCACCGCCGCGACGTAGGGATCCGCGTCCGGCACGAGCGACCGGAAATCCTCCGGGACCGTATTGTCAATATCGGCGATCAGAGTCCCCAATTCCGTCCGGGGCGCCACGATGTGAAAACTCAACTCCGCGTCCGCCTTGACCAGCTCCGCCACCTGGTCGGGATTGTTGAATCCGGGCATTTCCAACACGATCCGCCAGGGCGGTTGCTTCACCAGAGCGACTTCCGACACCCCGAAGGCGTCCACGCGGTTCTCAATCACCGCCATCGCCCCGTCCAGCACCATCTCCTTGGCGTAATTGATTTCATCTTCCGACTTGTTCTGTTCCCGCAACTTTTGGAAAAACTTTTCCTGGTTCACTTCCAAGGCCAGATGCACGCCGCCTTGCAAGTCCAATCCCAGGCGGATGGCATCATCCCGCAAGCCGCGGAAACGCCGCGTCTCCTCCCGGATCTGTTCGATGATGGCGGCCGCCTCGGTTTTGGCCTTTTCGATCTCCGCGGGATCCGCGTCCCGCTTGTCAATCACCGCCTGGAGGCTTTCCAACTTCGCTTCCAACTCCTCGATCTTGGGGGACTTGAGCGTATTGCGGGCCACCGGATCGTAGGAATAGAATTCCAGCGTCGGCATCAACATCCAGAGTGACAAAAGGAGTGTGAAAACGATGAAGACAACTTTCCAAACTGGCAACTTCTGCATAATGGGAATACACTCCTTCGGGAGCCTTGAGAGAAGAGTTGTTTGCGTCCGAGGCATCGGAACGAAGAGCTACGAAAAAATAAAATGTACATTCGGAACCAGGGACTGTCAACGTGCATGATATGACACCGGCCCCCGCTCCCCCCACGCCTCCTGGATGGAATACCGGTTCAACTCCCGGAAACGGAACGGAAAACCGGGTCCCGGTCCAGGCCCTCCTTTTTTTCGTTGGCTTGTCCTTGGTTCTCCTGATGATTTTACGGGTGCGTATCGCGCCGCCCGACTTGGCTTTCTATTACTCCTTCGCCCGCTCGCTGGCCTATGACCTCGATTTCTCCTTCGCCAATGAATACGCCCGCTTCCCCTTCGCCTTTCATGAACTCTACCTCACCTCTCAAGGCTTTCCCGCCAACGACTGGCCCATGGGCACGGGCGTGGTGTGGATGCCCTTCCTGTGGCTGAGCCGGTTGGCCGCCACCGTTTTTCCTTTCTTAGTTCCTGATCAAACTCCGGACGGCCACACGTGGTTCGATCAATGGGTGGTTACCTTGGGCTCCACGCTTCTGTTCGGCGGGGGGACATTATGGTTGTCCGCCTTGTACGCCCGGCGCGCGGGACTCAGCCGCCGGGCGGTGCTCTGGGCCACGGGCCTGATGGCGGCCGGCAGTTCTTTTTCTTACCATCTCTTCGTCAATTCGGCCGATTCGCACCCTCCCTCCGCCTTTTTCATCGTGCTTTTCCTGCTCCTCTGGCAGACAATCCGGCTGAATCCCTCACCACGTCTCCTGTTCCTGGCCGGATGCGCCATCGGCCTGGCCGGCCTCGTCCGCCCGCATAATTTCCTCTTTCTGCTCACGCCGGTTGTGGACCGCTGGATTTTCCGCAAGGCCACGGAAAACGCCACCATTCCGCGCGGCCCTTCTCCCAGCGGATACTTCATCCTGGCGGCGGGCGCTTGCCTGGCCTTTTTCCCGCAATTGCTGGTCTGGAAAACGCTTTACGGTTCCTGGCTGGCGATCCCCCGCAGCGAGGATGTCTTTTGGACCCACCCGGAACTTTACAACATGCTGTTCTCCGATTTTCACGGAATGATCTCCTGGTCCCCGCTCTTCGGAATCGGACTGCTGGGCTTGGGCCTGTCACGGCGCTGGCTTCCCATCCTCGTGCCGGTTTTGTTGCAGATCTATATCTATTCCTGCAACCTGGCGTGGTGGTCGGGTGGATCATTCGGCAACCGGCGGATGGTGGGCTGCACCCCCCTGTTCATTCTGGGATTGGCCGCGCTTTTTGAGCGCATCCCCAAAACATGGTTGAAAGCCGTGGCCTCCCTGGCCGCGGGATGGACACTGGCGCTTTGGTTAGCCGAAGTCGGAGGGACGATCCAACTGGATCACTATCAACCCTGGACGGAAATCCTGCGGGCGGTCCCCCAAGGCCTCCTTCCGGGGCTGGCAGGGCTGGTGAGATTCCCCGAATGGGGCGCTCATACCCCGGCCCGCCTGGGGGGATGGATGCTGGTGACCAGCCTGCTGGCGGCGGTTCTCTGGCTGAGTCCCCGTTTCATCCAAAAAACCCGGATCGCCGGGACCGCTGGGCTGCTCGGTCTGTTAATAGGATTAAACGGCATTGGCGTGGCCGCCGCGCTCCGTACCCCCGGTGCGGTCCAATCCGCTGATTTATCCTCGTATCGGACCTGGGACCGCTTCACCTGGATTGTGTACTACGAAAGAGGCTACTATCTTTTGCGCCAGGGCCGGTATGAAGCCGCGCTGAAGGATATGACCGCCGCGGCTCTTATCGAGCCCCGCTTTCCCGAACCGTGGATGTATGCTTCTTACATCTGCAGCCTGGAATTTGGATGGAAAACGCATTCGTACCACCTGGGGCGAATGGCCATCCGCTACGGGAAACATACGCGGGAATTTCTCGCCTTTTTCGACCAGCTGCTTACGGACCTGTTGGTGTTGCAACCCGCGTGGCGGCCCATGGTGTATACCCAGCGGGGCGTCGTGCGCGGCCTGGGAGGAAATTTCGACCAGGCGCAACATGATTTCAACGATGCCTTGGCCATTGATCCCGGTTACACTGTGGCCGTGAAAAACCTCGCCATTCTGGAAGCCCGGCGGCAAGGAGACAATCCGCCCTTCCATTGGGAGTAAACTGCTCATGTCCAAATCCTGGAATCTCTTCATTTCGGCCGGAGAAGAATCGGCGGATCTGCACTCGTCCCGCCTTTGCGCCGAATTGCATCAAATGCTCCCGGGTATCCATCTCTTTGGATTTGGAGGTGAGAAAATGAAAGCGGCCGGAGTCGAAATCCTCTATCCACTCCCCCGTTTGGCCTTGATTGGCTTCGTGGAAGTGATCAAACACCTTCCCCAAGTATTCCAAATCCGCCGGCAAGCGATTCAATCCTGGAAAGAACGCCGGCCGGACGCCGTGCTGCTGGTCGACTTCCCGGGATTTCATCTTCGCCTGGCGAAAGACGCCCGCCGCCTGGGCATCCCGGTGCTCTACTTCATCGCCCCCCAGGTGTGGGCCTGGCGCGAAAACCGGGCGGAAACCATGCGCCAGGTAATCGATCATCTGTACGTGATCTTTCCCTTCGAAGAACCGTTTTTTCAAAAGCATAAAATTCCCACCACCTATGTGGGCCATCCCTTAATCGAACGGATTCCTCCACCGGAACCATCCGGCATGATTCCGGCGGACGTCCTGCGGAATCCCCGGATCGGTTTATTGCCCGGCAGCCGCCGGAATGAATTGCGCCATATCCTGCCCACGCTGTTGCGCGCGGCGGTCCGCCTTCGGGAACGCCGGCCCGAATGCCGCTTTTTCCTGCCCCTCGCGGATACCTTGGACGAATCCATTCTCCAGGCGTTCCGCCTCCCATCCTGGATTGAAGTCCATCGGGATCCCCAATACCAACTCCGCCGGACCTTGACTTTCGCCTGGACCGCCTCAGGGACCGCCACGGTGGAAAACGCCTTGCTCGGCCTGCCCATGGCCGTGGTCTACCGGACTGGGCGGATGAACATGTTCATCGGCCGGCGGTTAGTCCGCGTCCCCTATATCGGCATGGTCAACCTCATCGCCCAAAAAGGAATCTGCGCGGAATTTGTTCAGGAACAATGTCAGCCGGAAGCCTTGGCGCGCCACGCGGACGAACTCCTCTCCTCCCCCGCCCGCTACGAGGAAATGAAACAAGACCTGGCCCGCGTGCGGCAAAAAATGGGACCTACCCCGGCCTCCCTCCGCGCCGCCCAGGCCATCCAGGAATTTTTGGTGAATCACATCAACGGAGGGCAAAAAGAAGAAGGGCAAAAAGATTAGAAAAATACACCCTACGGCCCCTACACGGTCCGCTCTTTCATCAACCCATAAAGGTCCACCAGCAGGTAGAAGAGAAACGCGAGCAAAAACGCCATCATCCCCGATACGGCCACCATGATCGAACGGGAGGGATACACTTTTTTCAAATTGGGAACCGCCTTGATCCACAGCACCAAGTCCTGCCTTTCGGTGGTGACCGTGGTGCCCGCCCAACCGGCCTGCTTGTCGATTCCAGAATAGATTTCCAATGCCCGGTCTAACTCGGCTTTTTTGATCATTTCATCCAAATCGGCTTCAAACAGCCGGTTTTGCATGATGACAATCTGCTCGCTCACACTGGCAATCCGGTCCGCCATGCTTTGGCGTTTGGCCTCCAGCGAGGGCAAATCGGCCTTCAACTTCTCGTATTCCTGCTGCAAGGAGAAATAGGAAGGATTAACGGCCTCGTCGTAAAACGTAATCCCCTTCAGGTCCGTCAGGTTCGCGTCTGAACCCAGAGTCTGCCGGATGGTTTCAAAGGAAAGATTGTCGCTGAATACCGAGCGTTCCGTCCGGATCTTGGGTTGCAGGGCGGAATCCGTGGCGGAAAATATCCGCTCCATCTGCGCCAATCGTTCCTTTTGCTCCACGATCGAATGATCCAAGGTGTCGATCTGCTGCTCCAGGGTGGAATAGATGGTGTCGAGGCTGGTCAGTTGGACTATCAGGAACGGTTTTAGATTTTTCCGGGCGGTAGTTTCATATTCTTTACGGAATTGTTCAACCTGCGTCTTGATCTTTTCGATTTCCAATGCGATTTGATGGGAACTGGATTGCTTTTCTTTTTCGATCAACTCCTTGTTTTTTTCGATGGCCACCTGGGCCAAGGTGTTGACGACTTCCGCCGCCTTTTCCGCGTCCTCCAGCATGGCCGCCACCTTGATGATCGACGTGTCATAGATATAGGAAACCAACAACCGGCTGCGCAACGTCCCGGGGTATTTCATGTTATAGGGCGGATTGCGCAATCCGCACCGGTCCATGACCTCCATCAACACCTCGTCCGCCGTGAACAACATCTCGAACGACCGCATGGGTATAGCGGGATTCTGCATGGTGTGCTCCCCCAACTTGGATTTCAACACACACAAGGTGGCTTCCGACATATACCGGTTGGGAATGAGCAACGTCGAGACCGCCGCCACCACCATGCAAAAACCCGTGAACAAGGAAATCCGCTTGCCCCGGTCCCAAATAACATACAAAATGGATGATAAGCTGATTTCTTTCTCTTCGATCATCACCGGTTCCTTGTTGTTTCGTGCGTCTCCGCCCCGGTGGCTTCCACACGGACCGCTTTACGGGCGTGGAAGGTCACCCTCCTCCGATTCCGCCCCCCTCTTCCGAAATGACGGCCATCCCCGCAGGGAACCATCGTTGGGTTTTCTGCTGTTGGATTTTCTGCGCCCGAAGGCCGAACCTAGGGCTGCAGGGGCGTGGACGGTACGCTCCGCGGGCGCTTGAGAACCGCCTCGTCCAGTTTCACGTTGTATTTTTTCTTCAAGTTTTCCCGCCAGTCGTCCATCCTCAATTTCAACATCAGATTCGGGAGAATACTCTGGATAGGTTCGGATTCAAAGGGTTGGACCACGGAAAGGGCTTTTTCAAAGACCAGGAAAAAACCAAACCGGTTCTCCAGAACCGGCACCACCTCCGACAAATCCCCCACCTCGCATTTCATGACCTGGTCCCGGAACGCCTGCGTATATTGGCTCCACCAGGGATCCTTGTGGTACAAAAAGAGGTATCCGTAGTTGTACTTCCCGCTGAAATCATCCGAATACTCTTTGGCATACTCTTGCAATACCTTGCGCTGGGCGGTTACATCACCGATCAGGCCGGCCAGCTTCTCTTTCACCTCCGCGTGCAAACGGCGCGCGACACTTTCCGCTTCCTCCAAGGTTCTCTTTTCCCCGGCCTGGATCACCACCCAATTCACCTTCGAATACCCCGGCTGCGTGCAGTATTCCTCTGTGTGCTGATCGTAAAACTCCCGCATGGCTTCCGGAGTGATGCTTTCCTTGATCTTTTTTTGTTCATCCTCGATGCACAGCCGGCCTAACTCGATGTTCGATAAGATTTGAGTCAGTCCCGCTTCCGATTGTCCCGCTTGCCGCAATGCGTTCTCGTATTCCTCCGCCGTCTCATACCTTCCCCGGAATCCCCGGACTAGTTCATCCTGCCGGGCGGGAGTGACACTCAGATGGCGGGCGTTGGCCTCTTGGATCAGGAGGTAGTTTTCCAACAACACATCCAGCGTCTTCCGCCGTTCGGCGGCCAAAATCTCTTCCAGCCGGGCCGTACCCGATGCGTATTCGATGATTTGCGCCATCCGCGGCCCCAGGATGTTGTCGATCTGCGACAAGGTGATCCGGCCGCCGTCCCATTCCACGGCCACCGGATCCGCGGACGGGACCGGAGTAACGGGGACTTCCACCGGCGGAACGGTTCCAGAAGAGGCCGTTTGCGTGGGTGAGGGCGTCGCGGCCGTCTTGAGCGGCGGCTGCCCGCCGCAAGCGGCGGCCAGCATCGCCACCCCGGCCATCAGGAGTAATGGATTTACGCTTTTCATTCGTAACGATCCTCGGGGGGATTGATAAATAGATTGACGGCTAGAAATTACTGCGACTTGGTATTGGAATTGGCGTTATTCGGCACTATCCGGGCGCCGGGACCTACTTGCGGCTGCGGGGTGAACAACTGATCGAAATCCGGCATCGGCTTGCCGGGATGGAATTTCTCCCAATACCGTTTGTAGGCGTCCCGTTGCTCCTGGGTTTGGGGATACCCTTGGTTGTACTGCTGAGTTTCTTTCATGAATTGGTTGCCAAACCTCTCCTGGTACTCTTTCAGGCCTTGTTCTTGATCTTGTTGCGTCACCTGCTGGGGCATCTGGGTTCCATAGGGAGGCTTGTAGTTCTCGCTGAATTTTTCAAACTTGTCCCCCCACCGCCGCATGTAGTAATTGTAGGCCTCTTCCTGCTCCGCCGGCGTCAAGGGACGCGGATTCTCCTTCACTTCATCGAAAAATTTTGGGACCAGGGCCAGCCGCAAGGGAAACGTGGCCTCCCCCAACCGCAGGATCACCGCGTCACCGGTCAATTGATTGACCTGAATGCCGTTTTCGAGGGTTTGACCTTCAAAGACATTGAAAAACGTGTTGTCCCGGGTCTTATGAATCGTTCCGGTCTTGTCGCTGTCCCCAATTTGAGAAAATTCGACGTACACCCAATCCTCGATCAACGCCATCAGACGGTTGATGTCCCTCTCAATATCCGGGATCACCCGGGCGGGCTGGGTTGCCGCTTCCGCTCCGCTCGCTTCCCCCGGATGACTGGCCACTCCCGCCCCGGGCGTCGGCTCCACTCCTTCCGGAAACAGGTCCAGAACATGTTCGGCGGCGGGATCGCTCTGCAATACCGGCAAAGGCTGGCGGGCCGGGTCGATCCGGTTCACCGCGATTTCCACCTTTTTGGGCTGCGGGGCCTGAAGCACCGCGAAGACCACAATCCCAATCACCAACACACACGTAAACAAAACCACAAAGGTCCGCATATTCTTCTTCCCTATGGAAACCGCCGGGCCCGCTTCACTCCCACTGCGCGTTTCGGCTTGTTTTAGTTTATCATGTAGAATTTGCCGGGAATAGTCCCTGCATCACCACGCTCCGGCCCCCCCATAGGATGGGTTGGCGCGAAGCGCGCACTCCATCACACCGAATACCTTCTCACTTCTGTTTTCCCTCTCCCTCTGGGAGAGAGCCCTGAGCGAGGGAATTCCTTTCTCATCGGGTAACACTTTAACTAGCCCAGGAACCCAGGGTTTTAACCCGGGGTCAATCCCCCTGGGCCATCCCTTGGCCTACATCCTTATGCCAATCCCCTGAACCCCTCGTCTACCTTCAACGTCGTTTTTCCACAAAAAGTAACGGCACCCTTCCGCCCAGAGTGCCGTTACCGCGTGAAAAATCCCTTCGTCCCGCCTAGAAGTTCACGGGCAGGACGAACGTATCCTCATACCGGTAATCAAAGGGAACGCTGATGAAGGTCCCCTGCTGGGTCAAGTTCACCTCGGGCGGGATCTGGAAGAAACCGTACCGCTTCCCATCGCTGGTTATGACAAAATACGACCGCCCCGCCACCAGAGAAGCGGACAGCCCCGGCAAGGACACTCCCGTCCCGCCTGTCTGAGTCGCCGGATCATACGGATTCGAAATCACCGTGGCCCGCGAAATGTTCTGGTTCACATACTGGATGGGATTGATGGCATAAATATCCGTGTTTTCCGGCAGCATCATGATCCCACCCAACTGGTTGGTCACCTGCACGGTACCCGCGTCCAAGAACACAAAGTCCGCGTCACCCCGGAACACGGTGAAATACGTGCCCCGCGACGAGAACTTGAATCCAAACGGATACTGCACCTGCGTGCCATCCAGACTGGCCAGGGGCAATTGCTGGGGCTGGTCCAGCCCCTGAAGGAACTGCGAGTCGTTTTGGGACATCACCTGCCGCAACTTCATGCTGATCAATTCGATCTTCCCGCTCGCGTCCCGCTGGAACCGGAAATTGACCCGGTCGAACTGCGGCACTCCCAGCTGGACCGTTCCATCATACAAGGAAAATTCAAACGCGGGCGGGGAAACATTCCGGTGGAGCCAATTTTCCCGAATCACCAACAAGACATTATAGGGCGCCAAGGGATTCGCTTCATCCACATCCAAGAAGACCGAGATGGGCGGATCCAGTTGTTCATTCATCACCGGATAAATCGCCGTCCGGAAGTTATTGGGCAACCGGGTCAGGTAATTAATGTCATCATACTGCACATCCTGGGTATTGATCAACTCAAACGTCCGGCGGCCGAAATTCCGGATCTCCCAGATATCCACCACCCACCCGCGTCCGTCCGCCACTTCCCGGATGCGCAGGGTTTGATCAAAAGGAATTCCCGATTCCGAGAACAACATCCGGCCGATCGTTTCCCCGCCGACCGCAGAGGCATCAACTTGCGGAACGAAATATTCCAATCCCGGGCAGTTCACCGCCAGATCCATCATCACTTGCGCCGTGATGATGTTCCCCTGGTTGGAAATCGTGAAGTGATTCGGCACGGCCCGCGATTCGCTGAAGCTCTCCACTTCATAAAAATCGAAGAACTGCCGGAGCGATTGCTCCAATCCGGCGGCGTTGGCCCCCGTCGGATCTTTGTACGCCGGGGAGACCATCGCCATGATCTTGGCGGTGTTTTCACCGTTGAAACTGTCGATGATCGATCGCACGGCCTCCACGATGGACTGCAAATTGATGGACGTCGTTTCCGTATCGACGATCTGATCATCCTCCAGGCCGGCCTGATCGGCGAAGACAATGCCATCCCGCGGGAGCAAGGGATCGGTCCCGCCCAGTACCGTCACCTGGCCGCTGCCTTGAACCAGCATGAGCATGGTCGTGTCGCCCGGGAACAACTTCACTTGCCGGACCGTGCCGGGAGCAATGGAAGCGGGAGGCTTTAAGGCTTCCAGGCGGCTCTTGATGGCGCCGCTCCCCACCACGGTGATATTGCCGTTCTCATCAGTGATCACGACGTTCGAAACCGTGTTGCCCTGGATCACGAGGCTCATATCCCGGTACACATCGCCTTCCACCAGGTTGCTCCAAGATCCCACGGACGATCCGCCGGACACACTGAATAGGCCATTACCGGTCAGGAAATAGAGCTGGTTGCCATCAGGCGTCAATTCCATATCCCGGTAAAGGTCAATTCCCATGGGTTGCGGACGCAGGTTGGTGTTGGCGTTGCCGAGATACAGCATGTCCCCGTCCCCGTCCAAGACATATATGGCGCCCCGCGTCCAATCCACCTCCACATCCCGGGCGGATTCGATCCGGATCTGGCTCTCCGTCGCTTCAAGGATCAATTCTCCGCCGGTAAGCGAATTCCGGTAAAAAGCGATCTGCGACTGCGGGAAGAGCAACTCCCCGTTCGGCTGAAGGTTGGTCCGGAACACACCCAAATCCCCGGTGCCCAGCACATTGCCGTCCACTTGCACCATGATCAATCCCGAAAAGGTGGAATTGATCTCCATATCCACCACCCGGGTGATAGACTCGATGCTGGAGAATGTGGGCGCGTCGCCGAGACTGAACACCCGGCCATCGTTCGACAATTTGACGTAGTCCAGGGGATTTTGCAGATCCCCGGTGACCACAATACCACCGGTCCCGCCGCCGGTCCCGCCGCCGCCGATGTCGGGCGAGGCCACGGTCTTGATGGAACCGTCCGCGTACACATAAACCGGCGGATTCACCCCGTCATCGATCCGCGCGTAGACAAAGTATTCCTTCGTCGGATCGAAATCGGGGATGTCATCCCGCAAGTTCAGCGTGAAGCCCGTATCAATGCCTTCCCGGAGAATCGCGCCGGGAATGAAGGAACCATCAAATCCCCGCGAATCGGTATCCACATACAACCGGATCTCCGCGACGCTGTCCGGGTCGTCTGCCGTAAATTGAATTTCAAACTGGAAATCGCTGGAGGCCAAATTCAAACCCGGTCCCGGCGACGTAAACCGGATAGTCGGCGGAACATTCTGGCTCCGCACCACGATCTCGCTTGTGGTGAGCTGGTTTTTGCTCAAGTTGCGGAACGATTCGCCGCCGGCGGAATAATCGGTTTCCAAAAAGGAATGATAGGAAATGCCGCCTTCGGGCGAGGGGACCCGGGTGACCTGCCCCGTGGTAGGATCGGTGGTGGTGACAAAGGCGTTGCGCTGCCCGGAACGGATGCGGACTCGGAACGTATCCCCCACCACGGCATCGGGCGACGAACGCAGAACGATATAGAAGTCATCGCCCGCGAGCGGTCCGAAATTCTCATCCGGCAACTGAATTTGATACATATAGTTGGCCGTGTAAATCCCGTTGTTGGTCTGCACAAAATCCTGCATCTGCAAGCCGCTGTACGGATGAGTAATGTTAATTTCCGCCGGTTCCGGCAATTCCGGATATTCCGGACCGGCCTCCGGATCGGCATTGGCTTCCGCGTCCGCCACGGCCTGATTGAAGTCCGCGACGGCCTGACGCGCGTTGGTGTACGCATCGTTCAACGTGTTCACAAGATCGGTGACGAACTGGTTGATGGCGTTGAGGTCGGCGGTCTGCACGTCAAAACCGAACTGATGATAGTTCGGCGAAGGCGCCATGTTGTCGCCCTGGGGATTCTGCGCGTTGGTCCCTGGCACATTGACAACCATGGGCGTATGCCCCACCCGCACGAATCCCATCGCCGGGTTGGGCACGCGCATGGCCGACGCCAGGGATAAGGCCCAACTCGCCCGCACGTCGCCATTGGGATCGGGAAGCACCGGCACGTCCGTGTCGCTCTGCGATGTCAAGACCAGCATCCAGATCTTGGGCCCCGTCGGAGCGGCCGGATCCACCACGAACAAATCATCGGGATAATACGGAAAATCACTGAAATCCCCGCCCCGCGCGCGGATCATCGGAATGAGGTCAATGAGGCCCGTCCGGGTCTCGAGAGGCGAGGAGATCATCCCAACATTGTACGTCGATCCGGAAAAGAACCGGCCGCCGGTGGGGGGAAACATCTGGTTGCGCACTGTCTGCCACGAGGTATATCCCAGCGCCCGCATATCCAGTTCCGCGAACCAGCTGCCCTCGCCCACGTTCAGAGGAAGCAATCCGCCGGCCACCAAGTTGAAAGGCTGGTTGGCGGGTTGGATGGCATTGATGAAATTCTGGTATTTGGTTTGGCTGTTCGGCTCAAACACATACACCGCCTGCTGAAACACCGACGTGCTGCCAAAATTGTCCGTGTAGGTGGGATAGAACCGGTCCATCGTGTCAAATACCCCGTTCACACCCACCGGGGTCCCGTCTCCCAGGTCCTCGTCGATCAGACCGTCACCGTCATCGTCCTGCAGGTTGTAAAGCTCTTCATCGACCAATCCATCGCCGTCGTCATCGTATCCGTTCCCGTTCGGCGTGTCGTCATCGAAATACAAGGCCACGGAATGCGAGGAAACCAGCCGGAAGAATTGATTGTCCACGCCCAGCTCAAGCGGAATGGCGCTGAGCACCAGGGAATTGAAGACCAGGCTTTGGGGCGCCGGCAAAAAGTCCACCTGGATTTCCCCCAACACCGTGTTCTCGGAAAAGAACGTGTCAAACAGGTTGAACTCGATCGTCTCCAGGTTGTCCACCAGGTTGGCATTCTGGCCCAGATCCTGAACGTCGATCCCGATCACGGCTTTGGGGGGCGAATTCTGCGACCGGTCGAACAGGACATTATCGTTGGAGGCAAAGGGTCCTTCGCCCGGCAGGGTCAGATCCCGGAACTGGAAACGCGGCCGGGGCCGGCCGATCATCGGAGAAGTGCTGGAGGTATTGGGACGGCTATATCCGATACTGGATACCGATTTCAACAACTGCACGGCATCCATGTTGCCTTTGGTGAACTGATTCAAGTTGGTGCCTATGGTGATATCGTTGGGGCCGATGAAAGGAATAAATGAATCCAGATTCCGTAATTCGTCGCTGGTCCGGATGGCAAGATAGATTTCCGGCCCGGCGTTGGTGCCGGTACGGTCAGTCGGCGCGAGCAGGTCGCTGATGGCGTTGTTTTTGGCTACGGGCAACACGAACGTGAAGCCTTGCACCAACTGAAAATCAAACAAGTCTTCCGAGTTCGTCCGGCCATTCCCTTCCGTGTAATCGTACAAATACCGGAGCTGGCCCTCCGTCAATCCCAGGTAGGGCCGCAGGATGTTGATGATCAAATCGAAGAAATAGCAATCCGGATCCATGATGCATTCCAGGGATCCCAAGGGAGGCCGCGGCGCTTTCGCCGGGTCGGGCAGCTCCAGCACACCCATCAACATCGTCGCCAAGTTATCGTCGCCAAGCAAGAACGGCATGAATTCCTTGCCGGCCTGCCCACCCACCTGGCCGGGCAACAATCGTTTCAAAATATGATTCAGCGGCGAAGAAGGATCTCTGGCCGCCTCCGGTGAAATTTCAAAAGACTCCACGGTGAACTTGCTCGCATCCAGGTTGATCAACCGGTCCACGCCCGCGTCGTATTTGCCCCGTGTTCCCCCCAACTCCCGGTACAAGAAAACCCCTCCCGCCGCGTCGGCCCGCAATGCTTGAAAAATATCTTGGGAAACGACACGGGGCGTCACGCCGTCCGCGTAGGGCGGCCGCGGCCCGTACGGCACATAACTGGTTATATGGCTGGTCGGATTGTCCGCGCCGATCATGAAGGCCACCCGGGGAAAACCGTACAGGTCAAGCGGCATGGTCAGGGGCATAACGGTCTCCCCGTCTCCCGGCGCCAGGGTCGTCAACAATTCGCCGGTTTCGAAATCCACCGGGACATTGTAAAACCAAGGACTGTAAAAGAACGTGGGAAACTGGCTGGATTGATCGATCATCCCGGTCTGCAGCATGGCCTCCACACCCGCCGTGCGCGCGCCCCGGTACAACGGCTGAGTCAGGTTGGCCATCAACCGCGCCACGGCGCCCAGGTTGATGCCGATCCAGTTCACCCGCAATTCCTGTAAGAAATATTCCTGATCCGCACGCCCGATCAAATCAATCCCCAATACGGCGGTCGGTTCGGAACTGGCGTCGATCCGGTTGGAGTTGTCCATATCCGAGACCACGCTGGCGATTTGCACGATATCGCCCTCAAAGATCGCCGGTTTGGTGAATTCCACGTTCATGTCAGCGAACGCCGGTCCCGGAAAGCGGTCATCGTACAATGTGTCGCGGGGGAGGGTCTGGCGCAAATCGCGGATCTTGATCCCATTGGCGGGAATACTCACCTCAAAGCGGTCGCCATGCAACAGATCCAGGCTGGTCCGCGCCACGACGTAAAAGTCCGCGAACTGATCCTTGAAATAGGGCAATTGGACATACGGACTGCCCGGGCGGGGCGTGAACGTTACCGTGAACTTCCCTTCCACCAAGGGGTCGGCTTCCACCACCGGCCGGACCAGCAGATCTATGGGCAAATCGCTGCTTTGGTCTCCCACCGCGTAGTTGAATCCCCGCATCGCGCCGCTTTCCTTGAAGAGCGCCAGCCCGCTGGACAAGGCCGAGGCCGACAAGGGCAGAAAATCCTCATTCACGTTCAACCCGGCGCGTCCCACCGTCCGGTCTTCAAACGTCACTTTCAACTCCGCCAACTCCTGGAAACGGATCTGGGGAGGTTTGTTCGGTTCATTGAAGGGATAGACGGAAAGGGGAAACTCCAGCAACGCCACACGGGAGGAGAGTGGAGCGATGCCCACGGGAATCACCTCCGCCTCCTGCGCATAGGTCATCATCCCGCCGGAACCTGAAAACGCCAGAAGGCCGATGATACCGATCACGAAATACGATGGAAACTGTCCGCACGCGATTTTCATATTGCTCCTCATGAACAATCCTTCCCCCTTCCGGGAAGTAGGATAGTTATTTGCCGATGGATACGATTTGACCGCCCAGACAGGGAAGGCCGGCCCTCCATCCCGGGATTCCCCTCCTCCGATCCCTCAACGCGGAAGAATTCCGGTTCCAACCTTCGCGCTTGCCTCTGATTATAACTCGTATGACCCAATCCGGCCGGGAGGACCCCGGTCCGGACAAAAAAATAATAAAAATAATCAATAATTCCTGCTTGCGCCTCTCCCTCCAGAAAACAATCCGCCTGACTCCTTGAATTTCACCCCGTTACCCGATGACACACTGATCGTAAATATATAATGTACAGAAGAAAAGTGTCAAGTTGCACACCGGCAAGGCTTTCCCCGGCCTTTTGGCTTTCCCCTCCTTCTTTCTTCCAGTGGCGGTTCCCAACCTCAGAACGCGGCTTTCCCCCGGCACTTTCCTTTGTACTTGACTATATCCCCTCCTGGGCGGTTCCCTTACAGGGTTTTTTCTCCATAGCCCGCTCCATCCAAATATTGAGACAAACCCGGACATCCGGGCAGGATTCAATGAGAATAATTGAGAACCCGCCCTCGCTGAAGATCCGCCTCCCCCCTTAAAAATGACACAATATGTAATTCCCAATGCTCTAGCCCCATAATAATCAACGGACTAAATCCTTTCCGACTTTCCCGTAATTTTGACTTGACATCTTCCAGGGCGGCTCTTAACCTGAGAGAAGGAACCAGCGGTTGGCCCTCATGCCGCCTTGGATCTTCGTGGATTTCCCAGGGCAGGCTCCTTGACGATACCTTCGGGGAATGGATGAATCTGTGAAACCGGTCGTCGGCCGGGAACAAGGTTTTCCCCGCCCACACCGCCGGAACCCGAACGGAGATATGAAGAGTACTCGCCACCGGCGTTTTGCGAAAGAGAGAATCCCTTTGAATCCATCAACACGTTTCATCTTTGTCACGGGCGGAGTCTGTTCTTCACTCGGGAAAGGCGTGGCGTGCGCCTCCACGGGATGCCTGCTGGAAGCCCGGGGATACTCAGTGACCCTGCAAAAATTGGACCCTTACATCAACGTGGATCCCGGAACGATGAGCCCCTATCAGCACGGCGAAGTGTACGTGACCGAGGACGGGGCCGAAACCGATCTGGATCTCGGGTACTACGAACGCTTCACTCACGCCCCCATCACCCGCAAGTGCAGCGTGTCCACCGGACAGATTTATGACGCGGTGATCAAACGCGAACGCAAAGGCGGCTATCTGGGCAAAACCGTCCAACTCATCCCGCATATCACCGATGAGATCAAGCGCCGCGTGGCCGAAGTCTCCGAAGACAGCAAGCCCGACTTCCAAATCTGCGAAATCGGCGGCACGGTGGGCGACATCGAAGGCTATCCGTTCCTCGAAGCCATCCGGCAAATCGGATGGGAACTGGGCCCAAACCGGGTGCTGTTCATCCACCTCACCCTCGTCCCCTTGATCAGCGTGGCCGGCGAAGTGAAAACCAAACCCACCCAGCACAGCGTCAACAAACTGCGGGAAATCGGCATCCAGCCTTCCATTCTCCTCTGCCGCACCTCCGTCCCCTTGACGCGGGAAATGAAAGAAAAAATCGCGCTCTTTTGCAACATCCCGCCGCAAGCGGTGGTCAGCGCCCGCGACATCCAAACCACCATCTACGAAATCCCCTTGGCCTACCGGGAGGAAGGACTCGATGATCTGGTGGTCCAACATTTCGGCCTCAACGGCGGCGAACCCGACATGCGGGAGTGGAAAAAAATCGTTGCCATGATTAAAAATCCACCCCGCGGACCGGTGAAGATCGGAGTGGTCGGCAAATACATCCGCCTCCAAGACGCCTACCGGTCCCTCTATGACGCGATCATCCACGGCGGCCTCGCCAACCGGGCGGGCGTGGAAATCTGCCCGATCCACGCCGAAGAAGTGGAAAAAAAAGGCGCCGCGGAATTGCTGGCCGGTTTGGACGGCATCCTCGTCCCCTGGGGATTCGGCAAACGCGGCATCGAAGGAAAAATCGAAGCCGTGCGCTACGCGAGGGAACGGCGCATTCCCTTCTTCGGCGTCTGCCTGGGCATGCAATGCAGCGTGATCGAATTCGCCCGCCATTGCTTGAACATGCCGGCCGCCTCCAGCACCGAGTTCGATCCCGACACGGCCCATCCGGTCATCAGCCTCATGGACGAGCAACGAAAAGTGGTGGACAAGGGCGGAACCATGCGCTTGGGCGCCTATCCCTGCCTGTTAAAAAAAGGAACCAAAGCCCGCGAAGCCTATGGCCGGGAGGAAGTGTTCGAACGCCATCGCCACCGCTGGGAATTCAACAACCTCTACCGCGAAACCTTCGAAACGTCCGGCTTCATCGTCAGCGGAACCTCTCCCGATGGCCACCTCGTGGAAATCGTGGAACTAAAAGACCACCCCTGGTTTCTCGGCTGCCAGTTCCATCCCGAATTGAAATCCCGGCCGCGCGCCCCCCATCCGCTCTTCAAGGCTTTCATCCGGGCCGCCTTGGAGTACCATGAACGTATCTCACCGGGCAGCGATTGACGCCCCGGGGAAATCACGGCAACCGGCTTGATGAATCCATCCCGCTTCTATCCTCTCTTCGTCCGGTTCCTGGACCGGTTCCTGGACCGCCAGCGGGTCAAAAGCTTGCTGTGGCCGGTGGCCTTCTGGATTTGGACCGCCGGGGTCTCCCTCTGGATCGACACGGTGCCCGTGGAAGAAACACCGCCCCTGCCTTTTGAATCGAAATTCGGCAACATCGAATTTCACGGAATTGTGTTCAATCAGAATCACGCGGACTCGGCCGGCATCGCATTGGACGCGCCCCGGGCCCTGTTTGACGGGGAAAAGGGAATTCTGTATATCGACCACCCCCACATTCAATGGAAAGATCCCGGAAAAGGCATCGTGTTTTCAGCCACCGCCGCGGCGGGCGAATTCAAGTCGCACACCGGCGCCTCCGCCTTGCCGTCCGCTTTCCAATACCTGGATTTGCGGGGCCAGGCCCAGGCGGCCTTTCAGAGCAACCGGGTTGACTCCGAACGCATGCTATTTGACAATGAGAACCGGTTGTTTGTTTTTCCCGATCCGTTCCACTTCAAGGGAGAAAAAGTGAGCAGCCGGCTCAAACAGATGTATTACAATCCGTTCACCCAGAAACTGGATTTGATTTCCAAAGTCCCGAAAATCAATCCGGCTTTGAAAACAGCGCTCTCGGATGAGGTGCACACAAAACCATGAAGCGTTCGTATCGCGCGGTTCTCTTCCCGGCCCTGGCGGCGGCCCTCTGGATCGGAGGGATGCCCTCCACTCCCGGGGCGCAGGAATTCATTACCCCCAGCGGAACGAAGGTCACTTTTGAGAATTCGAATCACTCCATCGAAAATCTCATGTCCGATTCCCCCACGGTCATCGCCACTCCCGCCGAAGGCGCCGCCGTGGCCACCGCCCTCATCGAACAAGGGACCCAGGTCACCCGCTTTTCCGCCCGGAAAATCACTTTCACCTACCAGGTGGAGGATTTCACGCTGGAGGGCGAGGGAAAAATCGCGTGGGATAACGAATCGCTCTACGGCCCGGTGAAAATCCAGTTCACCGCGGCCAATAACCTGATGACGTTGTTCGGAACGAAGGCCAATCCCGCCACGGTGCATTACACCCTGGCCAATGGCACCATCTATAAAACCAAGGCCGAACGGGTGGACATCCAATTCAAAGTAGAAAACGGCAAACGCGTTCCCGTGCGCTTGGAAACCAAAGGCGGCAACGAAGAAACCGTCATCATCATGCCCAAAGCCAAATCCACGCCGAAAGCGTCCACCCTCCCCGGGCCCAAACTCTCCCCGCCTGGAAAAGGGTGATCCGCGTTCGCTCCAACCTCAATCCCGGAGTTCAACCCATTGAATCCTTCTCCACCTGAATGCTCCTCCGCCACCGTGGAAGAATTCCTCCGCGCCTTGTACCCGGAATGGCTTGAAAAAACCGGCCAGACGCTCCCACGCCAACCGGAATCGGTTGAACGCCCGTCATCCGGGGATTCCTTGCCGGCAGATCCCGCCACCCCGGAAGAACAACGCCGGGTGATCACCTCGCTTCCCCGCCGCCCCATCCCGTCCCGCCTGGAACACCCCGTGGCCGTGATCCTGGCCGGCGGCAAGGGAACCCGCATGGCCAGCGGAGTGCGCCAAAAGGCCCTCTGCCCTATCCTGGGCCGTCCCGCCTTGTTGCGCGCGATCGAAACCTACCGCTCCTTCGGCCTGGCGCATTTCATTCTCATCGTGGGCATCGGGTACCAAGACGTATTGGCCTGCGTGGGCTCCGATACCCCGGGGATGACCTTCTTGTATCAAGAAGAGCAACTCGGCACCGGCCATGCCGCGCGCCTGGCCGCCCGCTACCTGCGTCTCCAACGCTATACAGGGGATGTGCTGGTGGTCATGGGCGACAAGTTCATCACGCCCCGCGGATTCCAATGCCTGCTCCGGGATCATGCCGCCCGGCAGGCGGACTTGACTATCTCCACCGCTTCCAAAACGGCCTGGCCCGATTCCGGCCGCGTGGTGAAAGACGAAGGCGGCCGGATTCTGGCCATCATCGAAAAACCCGATTTGGTCCTGAGCCGGCTCCTGCACGATTTCTATCACTGGCCCGAAGATCCCGTGCCCTGCCAGGCATTGCTGGATCGCGCCCTGCAGTATTGGAACCGGCCGGAAAAGTGGGCTAAACTCCTGGGTTCCGCGTTTTGGCAAGCCCTGCACGACTACCCCGCTATTTCCCCGCACGACAACCGGATCCACGGCTGGCTGCCCAAAATGAAAGACGAATTGGACTTCCCCATCACGCCCACCTGCCGGCTGAGTGGAGAAGCCATCGAGCGGCAATGCGACCGGGTCAATATTTCCGCCTATATCTTCAAGTCGGCTCCCTTCCTGGAATCCATGGAACGCCTGCGGTCCAACAACGCCCAGGGGGAATTGTACTTGACCGACGCGGTCCAGGATCTGACGCAGCGGGGCCATTCCCAAGGGTATCGCGTTTTCCCTTCCGCCATGCCGCACGATTACGACATCATGGGGTTCAATACCCGCGAGGAACTCGAATTCATCGAACGCGCTATCGTCGATAAAGGATTATGGGCGGAGAAATTCCAAGAAGATCCCATTCCCTGATGGCCGGGGATCACCCCTCCCGGCGCCGCGACTCTTGAATCCGCTGAAACACCTCATCGAACCGGGTTCCCCAGCCGGCGTACTCGATGACCCGTTTTTGCTCATCGCCGGGCAGCGGCATGAATTTCCCTTCGCCCACGCATAAAACCGTCCCGTCTTCGCGTTCGATCGCTCCCCGCGCCAGTATCAGCCGCTTCTTGTCGGCCACCAGCTCGCCATACGCCAACAGCCGCTCCCCCGCCTTCGCGGAAGTCTTGTACCGGACCGCGATTTCCACCGCCATGCACATCACGGGACGCGATATCACCGCCGTCCACCCCATGATCTCGTCCAGCAAGGCCGCCAGAACACCGCCGTGCACGATATCCCGATAGCCCGCGTGTTCCTTCTTCGGCGTGAACCCGGCTTCGATCCGCCCGTGGCGGTAATAAAACGTCACATCCAATCCGGTGGCGTTGTTCCGCCCGCACACAAAACATTCCGAATACCGCGGCAAGGCCACGGCGCCCGGGGACAATCCAATCGCCTGATCCGTCATGATTCGCTTCCCCCCAGAAGCCCCGCCCCGGAAACGTGCGGATGCGTCCGGCGGGGTGACAAGCCAAAGGGCGCGGATTCTCCACGCCCCCCGGGTGGTTCGCTGGCATTCGCTTTTGAGATCAGCGGAGATTCATGAGCTTCTTCAGGATGTACATTTCCATCCCTTCATAATCCCGCTTCTGCCGGAACGCGTCAAGCTTCTTGCGGTCGATGCCGCGCGAGATCTTGAGCAGCATGTTGAACATCTCGATGCTGTTTTTCAGATGCGTGGTGGCCAACGCGTCCGGCTGCGTCCGCAACGCCTTGACATCCAGGCCGACGTATTCGCCGTTCAGCCCGAAACCGTTTTGATCCAGCACATCCACCTGATTGAAGGCCCGCCGCAGGTTGACGAATCCGAACGCGCGGTCCTGATCGTATTTAAGGCCGTTCTGATCGTTGAGATGCACGCTGCCTAATTTCTTGTGCCACAGGGCGAATGCCATGTCGTCGGACGGATCCAGGCCCGCCAACAGGGAATGCGCCGACTCGATCAACACGCCCACCCGGTCCGGATCGATGGTCTTGTACGCCAAACTCAAAAAATGACCGACCGTCGGACAATAGGATTGATCCATCGGCTCGTTGGGTTTCATCTCGCCCAGAATCCGGATCTCCGGATCGTGTTCCAGCAAGATGTTCAAATATTCCACGAAACGGCCGACCGACGCCGCCGCGTCCTTGGCCTCCCGCATGTACGTCCCTTCCCGCGCGGGCCAAATGACGATGAGCTTCGTGCCGATGAGGTTGGCTATGTCCACCGCCCGCTTGGACCGGTCGATGGCGTATTGCCGCTCCGCCCGGTTGTTGGAAGTAAATCCGCCGTCGATGGTGCGCGGATCTTCCCACAAGCGGGGCGCGACGAATTCCGGCGCCAGCCCTTCGCCTTCCAGCATCTTTTTCACCTTGGCCACGCCGCGCTTGGTCTGCGTGACATCCCAATCGGCGGGCACGATGTCGTCATCGTGAAACTGCACCCCCGCGAAACCCAGCTTTTTGTATTCCTTTATTTTTTTCGCGAACTCCACTTCCTTCCGGACCGGCGGGCCGAACGGGTCGGCTCCCGAGTGGATGTTCCACGGCCCAAATGAAAAACGGTATGAATCCTTCCGCGCCATGATAGTCCCTCGCTTTTTTATCAGAATAAGGCGTTATTATGGCATAAATTATATACAATTGAAAAGGCGCCTCTCCTGACCGTGATGGCCTTCCCGCCGGTTTGAACAGCACCCGCTGGTCCGGTATACTGGGAATACTCTCGATTCGCCAGGAAAGGAATACCCATGTCCCGCATCGCTCCCCGGCCGGATTCCCATTACGCCTGGTGGTTGCGCTGGTTCTTCCGCTCGCAGAAAAAACGCTACGGGCAAACATTGGAACCCGCGAAAATCTGGGCGCGGGTTCCAAAACTGTTTCTCGGCGTGGCCGCGCTCTACGGCGCGCTGGACCGCAAATCCTCGCCCATCGATCCCGTGTTGCGCGCGCTGATCACCGTGCGGGTTTCGCAAATCAACTGGTGCCGCTTCTGCGTGGACATCAACTCCGCCACGGTCCTCCAGCGCGGCGCCTCCGAAGACCAGCTGCGCGATTTGGACCATTTCCAGCACAGCCCGCACTTCACCGAAAAAGAAAAAACCGCCCTCGCCTACGCCGAAGCGGTGACGTATTCCGACCGCCAGGTCAGCGCAGAGCTGTTCGCGCGGGTCAAAGAACATTTCACGGACGATGAAATCGTGGATCTCACCGGGCTGATCGCGTTTCAGAACCTATCCAGCAAATTCAACGCCGCGCTGGACGTGACGCCGCAAGGCTTCTGTCAAATCGCGCCCCAGCCCCGGGATCCCGAAAAGGAAGATTGAGGTCCATTGGCAATCCCCGATTCAATCCGCGCGGGCAAGGGGAAGGATTTCACCCGTGCAACAGGGTGACGCAATAGCGGGCGTACCGGATGAGGGGATCCCACCAGAGGCCGAAATACAACACGGGAACCGTCAACGCCACCAGCAGGCCGGTATAGGCGGGATGGAAACGGATCGTCCCGGCGGCGGGCGCATCCTCCAGCAGCATCGCCTTGATGATCCGCGCGTAATAGTACAGCGAGACCACCGTGTTCAACGCGGCCGCCACCGCCAGCCAGTAGAGTTTCTCCTGCAGCACGGCGATGAACAGGATGTACTTGCCCACGAATCCGCCCGTGGGCGGCAGGCCGATCAGCGAAAAGAGCGCGATGGTCATCAGCACCGCCGTATACGGCGAGCGCGACCACAAACCGCGCACCCCCGCGAGGCGCTCATCCCCGGCGGCTTCCACCATCATGATCACCACCAGAAAGGCGGCCAGATTTGTGAACAAGTAAATCACGAGGTAAAAGATCACCGCCTCCAGCCCCTGGTCCGACAACACGCATACGCCCATCAGCACGTACCCCGCGTGCGCGATGCCCGAATAGGCCAACAGGCGCTTCAGGTTGGTCTGCACAATGGCCGCCAGATTGCCCAGGGTCATGGTCACTACGGAAAGCAACGCGATGTGAAACGTCCAGTCAAGGTTCAGCGCCCCGGCCTCCAGCCACGGGCCGCCCGCGGCGGGCTGGCGCAGCATCGTCGAATAGAAGAATCGGATCAGCAGGGCGAAACCCGCCCCCTTGGAGGCCACCGACAGGTACGCGGTCACCGGCGTGGGCGCGCCTTCATACACGTCCGGCGCCCAGAAATGAAACGGCACCGCCGCGATCTTGTACCCCGCGCCCACCAGGAACATCAGGAAGATCACATAAGCCGCCAGGTCGTATCCGGATTGCGACGCCGCCAACGCCGCCTGGATCCCCGCGAAACCGGTGGTTCCCGTCAGCCCGTACAACAGGCTGAGGCCAAAAAGCAGCACGCCGGTCGAGACGCCGCCGTACAACACGTACTTCAACGCCGCCTCGTCCGAACGGCCCACCGTGCGCGAAAATCCCGCCAGGAGATACGATCCGATGCTCAACAGCTCCAACGAAAGATAAAAGATCACCAGGTCGGCTGAGGCCGACACCACGCACATCCCGATGGTGACCGACAGCAGTATGGCGTAGAACTCGCCCTTTTTCAGGTAGATCACTTCCCGCGAGAACAAGGTCATCAATATCACGAGGGCCGTGGCCAGCAGGAAAAATCCCCGGAAAAAAGCCGAGAACATGTCGTGCGCCAACATGCCCTCAAACAAAAACACCGGCGGCTTCGCGTACAATCCCACATGCGCGAAGAACGCGGTCAGGGTCCCTCCCAGAGCCAGAAGGCCCATGGAGTCGAAATCCTTGCGTTCCGCGCCAAAGATATCCGCTAGCAAAATCACCAGCACGGCGGCGGTCAAAACCAGCTCGGGGATGAAATATCCCAGGCTCGCGACATTGCCCAAGGTTTCCACGGTGGCCATCGGTTTCTCCCCTGCCTCACGCGCCCAACAACTGAATCAACCGCTGCAGCGTCGGGCTGAACAGATTCAACACCGGCTGCGGGAAAATCCCCACCAACAACACCAGGACCGCCAACGGGTAAAGCGTCGCCTTCTCCCGCAGAGTGCAATCGGGCAGCGCCTCGTATTTTTCGTTCAGCGGCCCCAGAAACATCCGCTGGTAAGTCCACAACAAATAGGTGGCGGTGATCACCAAACTGGTGGCCGCCAGAATCGTGATCCAGGGATACACCCCGAACGCCCCCAGGAACACCAGCACCTCGGCGATGAAACCCGAGAATCCCGGCAGGCCCAGGCCCGCGAAAAACGCCACGCAGGTGATCCCCGCGTACACCGGCAGGTTCTTGGCCAGCCCCCCGAAACCGTCGATGTCCCGGTGATGCGCCCGGTCGTAAATCACCCCTACCAGCAAGAAGAGCATGGCGGTGATCATGCCGTGGCTGAACATCTGCATCACCGCCCCGTTCATCCCCTCGGGGGTCATGGCCGCCATGCCCAGCATCACGAAGCCCATATGGCTGATGCTCGAATAGGCCACCAATTTCTTGAGATCCGTCTGCGCCATGGCCACCAGCGCCCCGTACACGATGTTGATCAGCGCGATCAGGGCGATGGGCACGGCAAACGCCAGCGCCATGTCCGGCAGCAGGGGATAACTGATCCGCAAGAGGCCGTATGTCCCCATCTTCAGCAAAATTCCCGCCAGGATCACGCTGATCGCCGTCGGCGCTTCCACGTGCGCGTCCGGCAGCCAGGTATGGAACGGAAACGCGGGAATCTTGATCGCGAAGGCAATGTACATCGCCAGGAACAGCCACCACTTGAGCCGCGTGGCCCCCGCCAGGTCCGACTGGGCGATCTGCGCCCCCAGGGTGGTCAGATCGAACGAATAATCACAGTAAATATAAAACACGATCATCACGATGAACAGGAACACACTCCCCAACAACGTGTACAGGAAGAACTTGATGGCCGCGTATTCCCGCCGGGGGCCGCCCCAGATGCCGATCAAAAAATACATGGGCAGCAACATCACTTCCCAAAACACGTAGAACAGAAAGAAATCCAGGGCGATGAACACCCCCAGCATGCCGGTTTCGAGGATCAGGAACAGGGCGAAATACCCCTTGGCGCGGTCGTCGATGTCCCACGAGGCCAAAATGCACAACGGGCAGAGCAGCGCGGTCAGGAACAGCATGGGCACGCTCAACCCGTCCGCCCCGACATAGTAATAAATATGGAACGTCTGGATCCACGGCACCTTGGCCACGAACTGGTAGGACGCGTGCGGATCGTACTGCAGCAGCATCTGCACCGCGCAGATCAGCGAAGGGATCGTGAACAACAACGCCGTTTGCTTGATAAACTCCTTGGCCCGCGCGGGCGAGCACAAAATGATGAACGCGCCGATCAGCGGCCAAAAGGTCATCCAGGTCAGTAAATGATTGTTTTCCTGCATCCTTGCCGGCTCCCGATTGCTTCGTTCGCGGCCCACATTCCCGCGCCGGCGGGAAGGCCGCGGTGGTGTTTCCTTATCCAATCACGCGGGCGATCACGTTGTGGATCAACAGGATCACGCCCACCGCCAATCCCATCTTCAACAGATAATTCTGAATCACGCCGCTCTGGAACAGCGTGGTCACGGCCCCGGCCGCCTGCACCACGATGGCCAGCAGGTTCACCAGCCCGTCCACGACGTACTTGTCGAACGCGCCGGAAAAATACGATGTCCCCCGCAAGGCCGGCGCGGTGGCATTCACCGCCCCGTCCACTACGTTGTCGTCGAACCATTTCAGCCAAAGCCGCAGCTTCATCACGAAAGCGATCACCGTGCGCTCGTAGAACTCGTCCACCCGGTACTTCGCGTGGGACCAGTCATACAGCCACGGGTATTTCGCCGCCAGCGCGTCCGCCGGGATCGACTTCGTGTAATACACGCAATACGCCAGCACGATCCCGCTGAAGGCCGCCAGGATCGACAACACCATCGCCCCGTAATGCGCCAGCGCGCTTCCGTGATGCCCCTCCGCCGCGTGCGCCGCCCCGCCGGTCACCGGGGGAACAACGAGGTGGTTAAACCACAACGTCCCGTACAATCCGAATCCGCCCAGGATCGACAGCACCGCCAGCGCCACCAAGGGGAGGGTCATCACGTCCGGCGCCTCGTGGGCGTGCTCGTACCGCTCCGGGTCGCGCGGCTCGCCGAAGAAGGTCAGGAAGATCAGGCGGAACATGTAAAACGCGGTGATCCCCGCGCCCGCCAGCAAGCCCAGGAAAATCAACAAGTGCTGAGGATGTTGCAAGCCGAAATCCAGCGCGCCCGCCAGGATGGCGTCCTTGCTGCCGAAGCCCGAGAAAAAAGGCACTCCGGCGATGGCCAGCGTCCCGATCAGCATGGTCAAGGCGGTCACCGGCATCTTGCGGTACAATCCGCCCATCTGCGTGATTTCATTGGTATGAACCGCATGAATGACGCACCCGCTGCAGAGGAAGAGCAGCGCCTTGAAAAACGCGTGGGTCATCAGGTGATACAACCCGGCGGTGTAGGCCCCTACCCCCAGCGCCGTCATCATGTATCCCAGCTGGCTGACGGTCGAATAGGCCAGCACCCGCTTGATGTCGGTCTGCGTGATGGCGATGGTGGCCGCGAAAAACGCCGTGATCAGCCCGATGTACGCGATCACCAGCATGGCTTCGGGCGAGGCGGAAAATATGGGAAACAGCCGCCCCACCATGTACACCCCCGCCGCCACCATGGTCGCCGCGTGGATCAGCGCGCTGACCGGCGTAGGACCTTCCATCGCGTCCGGCAGCCACACGTGCAACGGGAACTGGGCCGACTTGCCCACCGCTCCGCCGAACAAACAAATCGCCGCCACAGTCAGCACCGTCCCCGAAAACTGCCCCTGGGCCACCGCGTCGAAAACTTCGCGGTAATTGAACTTGCCCGTATGGAGAACCACCAGCAGGAGGCCGATGAGCATGAAAACATCGCCCACCCGGGTGGTGATGAAGGCCTTCTTGCACGCGTCCGCCGCCGCGGGACGCCAGAAATAAAATCCAATCAGCAGGTACGACGACACGCCCACCAGCTCCCAACTGATATACAACACCAACAGGTTGTCGCACAGCACCAAGAGCAGCATGGAAAAACTGAACAGGCTGAGATAGGCAAAATACCGGTCGTAAAACGCTTCCCCCTGCATGTACCCCATCGAATAGACATGCACCAAAAAACTCACGACGCCCACCACCAGCACCATCACCGCGGTGAGCGCGTCGATATGAAACCCAAAACTGAATTGCAGGTTCCCCCCTGAGAACCAACTCAACGCCGAAGGCTGGGGCGGATAAATGAATCCCGGATCGTGTTGCCAGACCACCACCACGAAAAACAGCATCAGCCCGCACAGCAAGGACATCCCCATCGCCCCGGTCGAAACAAAATCCCCCTGCCGGGGCAGTTGCTTTCCAAAAACGATCTGGACGCCCAACGCCATCAACGGAAACGCGAGTATTAGCCAAGCCAAGCCATCAATCATCAGCAGGTCTCGATCTCTTGGAGTTACGTCTGTAGTTACGTCGCCTTCGTCAAAGGGAGCGCGGCCCCATCACTCCCGGCCAATTCCGTTCCCCTCTTGGGAAAATGATTTCCCGTCCCCGAATCCCATGGCCATTCATGGAAACCCATCTTGCTTCCTAAGCCTTCCCTTCTCCCCCCGGGAGAGGGCCAGGGGGAGGGAAAGCCTGTCATCTGCTGTTTTGCTGTTCGATTGTCTCCTCCGGTGGGGTAGAAAATCCCGCCCTTTCCTGGATCCCCGCTTTCACGGGGATGTCCACTTTTTCGCGACGTCATGACATCGGCTCCCACCCGCTCCTCCCCGGGAGAGGGGATTGGTTGCTAGTGCTTCATCGTGCTGATTTCATCCATTTGGATTGTGGAAAACTGCTGATAAATCGCCAACACGATGGCCAGCGCCACCGCCGCTTCGGCCGCCGCCAGGATGATCACGAACACGGCGAACACGTGGCCGGATACGTCCGTCTGCGGCAAATACCGGTTGAACGCGATCAGATTCAGGTTGGCCGCGTTCAAAATCAACTCCACTCCCATCAGGATCCGGATCCCGTTCCGGCGCGTCATGACGATGAACATCCCCAACAAAAACAGGGAAACAGACACCACCAGGTAATGTTCGAGCGTTATGGCCATTCGCTAATCCCACCCATTGCTTGCATGCAAACGTTGTAATCCGCCCCGGACTGGGTTTTTTCTTGGTTCCTCCGCCCCGCAAGGCGGATCGACTTCAGCCCCCCTAACGCTACCCCCCATCTCTCTCCCCCCGCGCCCCTTTCAAGGGGCCGCCATATAGCAGCCCAGGGTTTCAACCCTGGGCGATTCAACCCTGGGCTATACTCAATCCTGGGCAATCCTGGGCGATTCAACCTTCCGGCCGGCTTTTGGGTTCGCCGCGGGCGATCACCACCGCGCCAATCAACGCGACCAGCAACAACAGCGAAGCGATTTCAAACGGTAACAGGTATTTGGTCAACAAAAACTCCCCGATCGCGGAAATTGTGGATTCAAGCGCCTTGGTTTCCGGATTCGGACTCACCGGCCAGGGGGTGATATAGATCATGGGCAGCAATGCCAACAACGACAACACCAGGAAGGCGATGCCCCATCGGAACTGCAACACCTGCTTCACCGCCACCCCGGCCAGATTGCTGGTGAACATCACCCCAAAGAGCAACAACACCAGGATCCCCCCCACGTAAATGAGGACCTGCGAAATCCCGACAAAATCCGCGCCCAGCAAAAGATACAGGCAGGCCACCCCAAAAAAGGTGAACAGCAGGGAAAACGCCGCGTGAACCAGGTTCGATGCGAACGCGGTGAAGGCGGCCGATGCCAGCACGATCACCGCCACAACATAAAAAATCAGACTATGCAGCAGATCGCCCACTCTCGGTTTGCTCCTCCGGTTTCTCTCCCGGCCCGGGAGGCGTGGCCTCTTCGGAAACACGGGTCCCCCCGATGGGAGGAATCGGATCCTTCACGAAATCCCGGATCATCAGGCTGCGGTCCGTGAACACCGTTTCATAATCGTGGGACATATACAAACTGTCCACCGGACACACATCCACGCACAACTCGCACCAACAGCATTTCACGTAATCGATCGTGAACAGGGAAGGCCGGCGCGATTTCCCCTTCCCCGTGGCCTCGCATTGGATACAGTCCACCGGACAGATGCGGACGCACTTGTCACACGCGATACAAATGCTGACATCATTGACCAGCATGCCCCGGAACCGCTCCGGGATGTACCGCTTCTCTTTCGGATATTGCACGGTGATCGACGGCCGGAAAAATTCCTTGCCCGTCACCACCATGCCCTTCAAGGTCGTCACAAAGCCGTAAAAAACATCCGTCAATACCGACATGATCCACCTATTGAAAATCCCCCGTGAGCGCCAGCCACAACCCGGCGCCCAGAATGTTAATGAGGCCCAGGGGGATCAGGAACTTCCAGCACGTGGCCATTAATTGATCGATGCGCAGGCGGGGAAGCGTCCAGCGCAGCCAGAGGGCGACAAAAATCACCGCGCTGACTTTCAAAATATAAATCACCGTCCCGTGCAGGCCGAACGGGCCATGCCATCCGCCCAGAAACAGCAGCGTGGTGATCGCCGAGACCACGAACAGGTCCGCGTATTCCGCCATGAAGAAAAAGGCAAACCGCATCCCCGAATATTCCGCGTGAAAACCGGCCACCAACTCCGATTCCGATTCCGGCAAGTCAAAGGGTATCCGGCCGGTTTCCGCCAGCGACGATACGTAATAGCACACAAACGCGATCAGGCAGAACGGATTCCAGACATACCAATTCCCCACACCCAAAATCCCCCCTTGCTGGCCGTCCACAATGGTTCCCAAATGCAACGATCCGGCGGCCATCACCGGGGGCAGCAGAAAAAGGGCCGAGGGGATTTCATAACTCAAAAACTGCGCCGCCGTCCGCATCGCCCCGTACAACGACCATTTGCTGTGCGCCGACCAGCCGGCCATGATGATCCCGATCGCCACCAGGGACGAAGTCGCCAGCAGGTACAACACCCCGATGTTCAGATCAGCCGGCACCCAAGTGGGTCCCAAGGGCAGTACCGCCCAGGCCAAAAGCGCCCCGCTGAACACCACCGCCGGAGCCATAATGAACAGCCACTTGTCCGCCATCGCCGGAATGATGTCTTCCTTGATGAAAAGCTTCAATCCGTCGGCGGCCGTCTGAAATATGCCGTGCCAGCCCACCTCCATGGGACCCAGCCGGCATTGCATATGAGCGGACACCTTGCGCTCCGCCCAGACCGCCACCAGCGCCACCACCGAGACCGCGCCCAACGCCACCACGGCGCAAATCACCGCCGCCAGGATCAGCAGGAGGGATTCCGGAAGCCGGTTGATGAGCGGCAGCCACGCGAGCAGATTCAGCACCAGCGTCATTTACCGGTCCACCTCCCCCATCACCAGGTCAAAGGTCCCCAAGGTGGCCACCAAATCGGCAATCAACATGTCCTTGGAGATCGTTTCAAAAATGCTCAAATTGCAGAATGAAGGCCCTCGCGCCCGCAGGCGGTAAGGCTTCGTGGATCCATCGCTGATCATATAAAACGCCACCTCGCCCCGCGGGCATTCCGCCCGGACATACACTTCCCCTCCCTTGGGCGGCCGCAACACCCCCGGAACCTTCGCCCGGAACTCGCCGCCTTCCGGAAAGCCTTCGATCACCTGGTCCAGGATGCGCGCGCTCTCGTACATCTCGCGCACCCGCAGGTAATACCGGTCCCAGCAGTCGCCCACCGTCCCCTTAAGCCCCTGCCCGGTGGGGATATCGAATTCGAACCGGTTGTAAAGGGAATAGGTCTCGTCCCGCCGCAGGTCCCAATTCACGCCCGACGCCCGCAGCATCGGGCCCGTCAAACCGTAAGCGATGGCTTGCGGTGCCGTGATGACTCCGATGTTGGCGCTGCGTTTGATGAAGATTTGATTGTAACTCAACAGCTCATTCAAATCATCCAGATGGGGACGCAATACTTTGAGAAACCGCCGCGCCATGTCCATCGCCCGCGGCGTCATGTCCGCGTGCACCCCGCCGATCTGGATATACCCGAAGCACAACCGCGCGCCCGACAATTCTTCCAAAATGTCCAGCACCATCTCCCGGTCGCGAAATACGTGCAGAAACGGAGTGATGGCCCCCAAGTCCATGCCAAACGCGCCCAAAAACAACAAGTGGCTGGCTATCCGGTTGAATTCGCCGGCAAACACGCGGATGTATTCCGCCCGCTCCGGAACCTCGATGCCGCACAACTTCTCCACCGCCATCGACCACACCCAGTTGGTGTTCATCGCCCCGAGGTAGTCCATCCGGTCGGTGTAGGGCACGTACGATTCGTAAGCCACCGATTCCCCGATCTTCTCCTTGCACCGGTGCAAAAATCCGATGCGGGGAACCGCCCGTTCCACCACTTCGCCATCCGTGTGCAACTCCACCTGCAACACGCCGTGGGTGCTGGGATGCTGTGGCCCCATGAACACCACCATGGGCTCGCCTTGCAAGGGTTTCGGCTGCGCGGGGATTACCATAAATCTCTTCGATCCCATCAAACCGTCCAACTGAACGGCGGAGGTTGTCTTCTCGTATTCTTTCTGCCGGCGGTCTTGAATCTGCCGGCGCTGGGACCTTCTCCCATCCACTCCCCCTCCCCCTCTGGAAGATGGTCTCCTCTATTCCCTCTCCCTCTGAGTGGTGAGGGATTTCTTCCGCGCCACACGCGGATGTCCGCCTGCAGAACGAATGGATTGAAAAATGCCTATGGACAATCAAATATTCAATTCCCGGATGAACCAACCGGAACGGCCTCAATTTCCCCCGGCCGGATTCACCCGCTACAATCCAATCTCCCGCAGCCGGTCATGGTCGGGCATGACATAATCTTTCCGCAACGGATGGCCCTCCCACTCGTCCGGCAAGAGTATGCGGGTCAGGTTGGGATGCCCATCATACTTGACTCCAACCAAATCATATTCCTCCCGCTCGTGCCAATTGGCCGCGGGCCAGACCGGGACCACGGATGGGAACCGGGGATCCTCCCGCGGCGCCCGCGCTTTCAAAATCACGCGGTGCCGGTGCTTCATCGAATACAGATGATACACGCTTTCGAAATAGTCCGGCCAATCCACGGCGGTGATGCAATGAAGCACATCGAACCCCAAAGCCTCATCGTCCCGCAAAAAACGCGCAATCTCCACCAGCGCCTCCGTTTTCACGAGGATAAACGGATCCCGCCACCCTTTCTTCTCGTCGCCGGTGATTACATGATCGAGGATTTTCTCTTCACCGAAGGTTTCACGCAACCGGTTGTAGATCTCCAGATGTTCCATGGTCCCAGGTCCAGTCTCCCCCGTCCATCGGCCCGCATCAGGCGGCATCGGCGTCCCGCGCTTTGCGTAAAATCCGGTCCTGCCGGATCTTCTGCTGCAACTCGATCAAACCGGCCACCAACGTCTCCGGGCGGGGCGGACAACCCGGCACATAGACATCCACCGGAATGTAGAGATCCACACCCTTCACAACGTGATACCCATGCTCGTAATACGGCCCCCCGCCGATCGCGCAACTGCCCATGGCCATCACCCACCGGGGTTCTGGCATCTGGTCGTACAGCAACTTGATCCGCTTCGCCATTTTGTAGGTGACCGTGCCCGCCACGATCATCAAGTCAGCCTGCCGCGGCGACGCGCGGAACACACCGGATCCCAACCGGTCCAGATCGAACCGGCAGTTCGCCGCGTGCATCATTTCGATGGCGCAACAGGCCAACCCAAAACTCATCGGCCAGACCGACGACAGGCGGGCCCAGTTAAAGAGGGAATCAACCGAAGTCACTATGACATTTTCTTCAAATTTACCTTGGAGATATCCCACAAAAAACACCCATCCTTTCTGGAAAAACCACCTCCCGCCCGGGAGAATCGGAACCGGTCTTCCCAAGGATCGCTCTCGAAATTTGATACCTTACCAAAATGATAATTGTACTGTGGATTTCCCAGATAGGAAGTGATTCCACCCCTCACCGTTTCGGCGATATCGGAATCCCTCCCTTATTCCAGAGGAACAACCCGATGGCCAATATCACCCCCATACAAATCACGACATCCGCCAGAGGAAACAGGCTGAATAAAGAACTGATGGAGTCCAGGGAAAGTTTCATAGTTTCCATACCCTCAATCCAGAAGCGGTTACGGCCGGGAACCGGATCGGGAACCGGGAACCGCTCCGCTTTCGCGCTCCCGAAATACCCATTCCAGGTGGCCTTTGACCCAGCAATAGGCCAACCCAACCCCTAATACCAGCAGAAAAACAAACATCTCAAAAAAAACCAGAAGCCCCATCTCGGGATACAACCGCCGGTATTCCACCGCCCATGGAATGATGAATAACACCTCGACATCAAAGATGATAAATAAAATCGCGATAATATAAAACCGCATGTTGAAGCGGATCCACGGCGTTCCCAGCGGCCGCTCACCGCATTCATAATTGGTCACTTTTTCCGGATATGGATTAATCGGGCGGAACAACCGGGGAAGAAGGACACTGATAGCCACAAAGGCCACCGCCACCAACAGGAAAATCAACGCCGTCGCAAACTGTACCGGCATCGATAAATAGGGCAATGTATCCACAAAAAAACTCCTGACACTGCTACAACAATAGATGCTGTGACCCGCGCTGCGCGCTTGAGCATCTTTCCCTCAAAACGCTGCGCCTTTAAAAGAAATAGCACGTCCCCGCTCACCAGGCAAGAGGACAAGGGGAAATTACACCTGGACCTCCCCTGACTTCCTGATGCCTTTTCGGTACGATGAAAGATAAAAAAGACATCCAACGGCGGCAAGCAGCTCGGGGTTTCACCCGCGGTTTTTTCTGGGATATCACCCGGGAAACTCGGCCGGCCGGAAACCTGTCGAATCGGAGAAAGGAATCGCGCATGATGAACCAGCCATCGGTTTTGTGCCTTGTTATGACCGTTTTGCTTCTTGGTTTCGGGACTGTGCCGCCCGCCGGGGCGCAACCACGGGGCCCACAAGGCCCGCAGGTGACCTCGCCCGAAGTCTCCGCGGACCGCCAGGTCACGTTCCGGATTCTGGCCCCCCAAGCGGATGCGGTGCGTCTCATCGGCGGAGACATCCCCGGCAACGGGCAGGGCGCGGAAATGACCAAAAACGAGGAAGGCGTCTGGGAAGTGACCCTCGGGCCTCTCCCTCCCGGCACCTACCGCTACCACTTCAACCTGGACGGCGTCGCGGTGATCGATCCCCGCAGCCCGGCCATCAGCCTATCCAACGACAATGTCTGGAGCCTCGTCGTGGTCCCCGGGTCGGAGTTCCAAGATATCCGGGATGTCCCCCACGGCGCGGTCTCCGCGGTAACGTACTACTCCACGGCGCTATCCAAATTCCGCCGGATGCATGTCTACACGCCTCCCGGATACGAATCAGGCCAGGGAACCTTCCCGGTGTTCTACCTGCTGCACGGCGCGTCCGACAGCGATCATTCCTGGTCCTCCGTGGGCCGCGCGGGATTCATCCTCGATAACCTGATCGCGGAAAAAAAGGCCGTACCCATGATCGTGGTCATGCCGGCAGGGCATACCGGTCCCTTCTCCTGGGGACGGTCCCGCCTGCCCTTAGATGAATTCACGAATGAGTTCATGGCCGACATCAAACCCTACATCGAGAAAAACTACCGCGTTTACACCGATCGCGGGCACCGCGCCATGGCCGGTCTCTCCATGGGCGGCGGCCAAACGTTGAATATCGGCATCCCCCACCTGGATCAATTTGGGTATCTCGGCGTCTTCAGTTCGGGGATCTTCGGCATCACGGGCGGCGGACCGGGCGGCGGCCAAGGCCCCTCGTGGGAAGAACGAAACAAAGAATTTCTCGAGAACGGCGAAACTAAAAAAGGCCTACGCCTGTTCTGGTTCGCCACCGGGAAAGAAGACTTCCTCATCGAAACGTCCCGGGCTACGGTGGATCTGCTCAAAAAGTACGGATTCGATGTAACTTACAAGGAAACGGAAGGCGGCCATACCTGGCTCAACTGGCGCGACTATCTCCACGAATTCGCGCCCTTGCTGTTCAAAGAAACCTCCGGAAGCGGAGAAAACTAAAACAGAAGCACAAAGTTAAGTTGATTTAATTCCACAATTCCATCCGTCCATCAAGAAGAACCATTCTTTGCGTTCTTCGCGCCTCGGCGGTGAGTAGAAATCGCTCTCCTCACCTCGGCAGCATTTCATCCACCACCCGGTTGGCGCACTGGATGACCTGATCCACCAGGTTGGTTTGCAATTTCTGCAATGCTAGGCATAGCCCAACGAGGGATTGAATGGCGTCCGGATCGGCTTCCCGGCTCCGCGCCTCCTCCACCAGTTTTTCCGTTTGCCCCAAGGCCGCTTGGCATTCTTTCAGGTGAACCTGAACCGCCTGAAATAAATTCAGAATGACGGAGATAAAGAAATCCTGCTGCGGATTCTTCCCCTCCCCCAGCGATAAAACCGCTTTCAGGCTCGCTTCCAGGCCTTCCGCGTAGGGCGCTCCATCCCGGTAAAACCGGTGCTGCCTCGGCCTTTCGGATTCCGGCTCTCTCGGGTTGCCTTTGCTGATTTCTTGGTTCATTGTGGATTCCATTCCTCGAAAAAAAACCAGGGCACGGTCCGCCACGGTTCCTCAATCCCTCAGCTCATCCGGGGTGAACGTATTCTCACCTTTTTAATGTTTTTAAATGAAAATTGGGCACCCTTCAGCTTCCGATGCTCCTCTATTGTAATATCGGAAAGGCCAAAGAAGTACCCAAATTTCTTTGGCATCCGGCCCAGTGACCCCGGCCGTTTGCCAGACCATAAAATATCGCGCGGTTCGGTTTCTGTCTCCCCTTTTCACGTATTTTTTTACAGGTTTTTCAACCCAACCGGTTGCTCGGGGCACCTCTTATATAAAACTATCCAAATCCATCATACCGATTTTCCTCCCCCTTGTGGAGAGAACATCCCCAAAAACTTCCGCTTTCTCCTCCGGCCCGTTTCAGTACGCTACCCAGTCCTCCACTCCCACCCCCGTCTCCACCGTCACCGTCACCGGCTCCGACCACAGACTCCACCGCCCGGTAGTATCCTGATATTTCACCCGCGCCCGGTAAACACGCCCAGGCATCAAATTTCGGGGATCAATGGTTATCTTCGTCCGGTACTGCTGGGTAATCCCGCTGTCCCAATCCGGTTGGATTTCCCAGCCCGAAATTTGGGTCAGGATCCAGCGGGAGGCCCGGTGGAAATCTCCATTGGGATCGCGGAACTCCGATGCCGTCAACTCCATGGGCCGGTGGGAAACGGCTTTCAAGCCCTCCGCCGGAACTTGAAGAACCGGTGTATCCGGTATATCCGGGTCATGCGCCATCTCTTTCATCGCCCGGACATAATGCGAACCATCGTTGCCCTGGTCATTATAAGTGGTGTTGATCCGCCGGATGATCCACTCTTTCATCTCGGTCAGCCGGACATCCAACGGCTTGTAACGGCTCTTGCTCGGTGAGGCATCCGCCGGTTGAAACAGATCCCAGCGGTCCAGGTCAGCCGCCGCGATTTCCGCGATCAGGCTCTGCCATTCATCCAATTGAGGAAACAAAACCTCTTCATTATAAAGAAGTTGCATGATCTCCCGCATCCGGTTCCGGTATTCCAGGGCATATTTCCCATCCTTGGGAAACCGGGCGGAAATGTCCCCCACCACCATATCCCGGAACGGTTCCCGCCCGTTCCCATGATCCGACCCGAACGTTAGATCCAAATCCCAAGGCATGACCTCCCACAATCCCGTATCCGCGTTATTGAAATAGTAATAATTCTTCTCGGCGTACACATCGTAATGATGCACCGCCTCCAATATGGTCCGGTACGACAGATATTCGTCGAGATCCAGAGTTTGCTCCAAATACCTGATTCCCTGGCGGTTATAGCCGTCATAAAAGGCCCGGATATCCGAATCGTCCGCGGGATCGCAGTTGTTGGTCTCTTTTTCCCACTTTTTCCCATCCGCCGTCCAACCGTTGTTCATCTTGTAAAGATTGGAATTGGGATTGTAGCCATGCGCTTCCAAAAACCGCTCGTCCGGCGCTTCCACATCCAAAAAGAGACCATAAAAATCACCTTTGAATTGGTCCGCCCCCTCCTCGCTCACCTCGTCCACAATCCGGAAATGCACCCAGGTCGTATGGGGACTGGGACATCCCGCCATCCGGAACAGCCAAAACGCCGTGGCCTCGAAGAGTCCCAACTCGCCCCGGTGAGGCACATCGATCATCATGTTTTGCGAAAGCGAATTCAAATTGATCGTCCGCCGCGCCACGGGATACGGAGTCCCATCGTTGAAATGCCCCTCAAAATAATGCCCTTTGTTCATCCGCAACTTCCACATCCGCTTGTTGAACGAATACCGCCACACCCCGCCCCGCAACCGGAACCGGATGTGATCATAGACTTCCCCATTGTATACAAAGGTCCCGTACCACCGGAACTCGCGCCGCTCCGCCCGGTTGCTGATTGGAATCATCTCGCACGCGCGGACATCCTCCGCCCGCGCGATCAAGTGATACACCGGCACTTTCTCCAACACGGTATGTTCCCGGATTACCGGCTGGGTCACCCGGTACGGGGGCACGCCATCATACACATAACACGCGAAATTCGGCTCTGGATCTTCCGGATACGGCGCCACCGCCGACGCCCCGTTGCCCCCCGCCGCCTGGATCTTATACCGCACCAAGGTCCGGTGACCCTGCGCGGGGATCACCCCGGTGTAAATGGAATCCCCCGCCGTGGCATCAGGACCGGCACCATCATCCCGCATCGCCGCGGTCACCCAGTCCGTCCGGTATTCCGGATCAGACAACCGGATATAGTGACCCGGCAAAACCGCCTGCCAGGCTAATGTGACCTCCAGTCCCGTCCCCGGATGGGGATGGATCACCTTCGCGGTCACCACAATCTCGTCCGCTGACGTGGGAGATTGGGGCGCGTGGCGGACCGGATAGATATAAGTCGGAATCCGCTCGGTATAGGTCGAATTCCTCCTCCCCGGCGTGGCCGTGCTCACCGCGTTCTCAAACCGGTAGGCGGGATTTTGAATTTGATTGACAGACCCCAACGACGCCCGCCACGCCCCGGCCTCCGCGTTATCCAGCGCGGGATGGATCAACTCCAGCGAACTGCCCAGCCCATCCGCTTGGACCGGCCAGGGAACCGTTTGCTCCCAACGCACGAAATCGACCACCTCCTTGGCCCGGTTCAGCAGTTCAATCCACTCCCCCCGGTTGCTCAATGATCTCTCGTAAGGTCCAATCATTAACGCGTTGACGCTCCCATAGGCCGAGCGAAACTCCGCCTCATCTTCCACCACCACGCCGTACGCCCCGGGCTCGAGGATCAAGCCCTCCGGAAACGTGAACCGGACTCCGCCATTGAGAAACCACCCCCCGATGTTCACCGGCTCGTCTCCCCGGTTGTACAATTCAATGAACTCCGCGCGCGCACAGTCTTCCGGTGGGTGATACATGATTTCATTGATGACAATGTCCTCCTCTCCGGCATACCCGGCTACACTCCCCGCGAGGATGACGAGAATACCCACCACGAATCCCTTTTGGCCAATACGTCCTGATTTCACGTTGCGGCTCCTTGCCTGGTGTGTCATTCCGAACCCCATGGCTCTCGTTGAATAATTCAAATCCGGACCGGTCGCCCGGCCGGATCCTCGCTTCCCGCTTACTCCCATAAACTGTTCCATGGCTTCCAGATCAACAAAAAAAAGTATAGAAAAATAATTCATTAAAGTAGTATCATAAAATCGGCTGAATAACCGGAAAAATGGGATGGGATTGGGTTGAAAGGCCGATCCGGTCTCTGTTCAAACGGTTGGAAGCAGGGGAATCCCTCATGACTACGTCCCGTTCCGCGTTCACGCTCATCGAATTGTTGATTGTCGTGGCCATTATCGGCATCCTGGCCGCCATCGCGGTCCCCAATTTTCTCAACGCTCAGGTCCGCGCCAAGGTGGCCAATACCCAGGCCGACCAGCGTTCCCTGGCTACCGCCATCGAATCGTACCGCCTGGATAACAACATGTACCCCCCCACCCCCAACACGGCGGCCAACCAGCGCTTCGCCCGCCTGGCCAAACTGACTTCCCCCATCCCCTATATGTCCTCTGTGCCCCTCGATCCGTTCCGTCAGGGCGTCGATTACAGCAATTCGGGGGCCCTCTTCCAGCCCGAGGACAGCGCCTACCCTCTCTGGGATCCGCAATACGCGGATACGCAGCGCGAATCGGGCTCGGTTTTTAACTGGCTTCCCCAAGAAAAAAACCGCAAGGGCGGATGGGTGCTCCATGGCGCGGGCCCCGACACCGACTACGAGGCCGCCCAGGGAATGCCTCTCCACTATTACGACTCCAGCAACGGAGTCCGCAGCGGCGGGGATATCTACCGCTTCGGGCCATAACGCCGGCCCGGTTCCGTGTTTCGGATTTTTCTTATCTTTTTCTTATTGTTTTCTGGCGCATCCAGCAAGGGCGTACTTTTTTTTCTCGCTACTGATTCCGTTGCTATGATCAATGAAACCCGCCACACGAAATTCCCTCTCCTTCAGGCTGAGGTAATTTTTGTCCCCTCTCCCTCTGGAAGAAGGACCAGGGTGAGGGTAATTTTGGCAGGAGTGGACCTGAGTGCCCGCCCTCATCCCGGAGTAAGTAGAGGAATAAGTAGATTCGATTAGACTCATCAGGCTCGCGCATCCCGGTTGAACCTTATTTCTTTTCCATCCTATCGCCTTGAGAATCCTACAGCCCAATGGCCAAAATACGGCTGGCTGATAGGGGCCGTAAATTTCTTCAAAAAAACCTGCAACACTTTCCCTTGTCCGGCGTAAAACAGATTGAGACCCGAAGAACAAAGGGATTTGTATGGCTCAGGTGAATCCAATGCCCCAAAAGGAGGATGCCGCCGGATCGAACCAGGAAAACCATCTGATCCGGCGGGTGGCGGAAGGAGACGAACAGGCTTTCGCTCAATTCGTCCGTCTCTATACCGCCCCGGTTTACCGGTTTATCCGGCGCATGGTGAACTCCATCGAAGACGCGGAGGATCTGACACAGGAAACCTTTTACGCGGTTTACAAGCATCGCCATACCCTCCGGCCGGACGCGGAAATTCTCCCATACTTGTACACCATCGCCCGGCGCAAGGCGGTTTCTCTCTTCCGGTGGCGCACCGTCCGGCAGATTCTGCTGCCCCTCTCGGACGCGCATGAAAACCTGCCCGCGGACATGGAATCGCCGATCCACACGATCCAACAAAACCGCGAGGAGGCAGCCATCAACCTGGCCCTGGCCACTCTGCCCGAAAATCAACGGGCGGCGCTGGTGCTCCGGTTCTTTGAAGGTTTGACCTATCCGGAAATCGCCGGAATCCTCAACAAACCGGAGGGCACGGTCAAATCCCTGGTCTTCCGGGGGGAACAAACTTTACGGCTGAAACTCTCGAACCGGGCACTGATAGAAGAGCGAGGTTCACAATGAATACTCCCAATATTCATACCCTGCGCGAAAAACTGCTCCTTTACGTGGAAACAGTCGAATGGGGCCGGCAGGAACTGCCTGAAATCGAACGGCGGGAAATTGAGGAGTGTCTGCGCCGCGACGCCACCCTCCGGCGCGAAATGGAAGCCATCGCCGCCCATCTCCGGTTCCTGCGGGACTCTCCCCCTCCCCGCGTTCCCGAAGACCTGGCCACCCGCTGCTTGGAGACCATCCAACGCCGTGCCGCCAAACGCCGGCGCGGGGGGTTGATGCCATGGTGGGCGTATGCTACCGCTTTCGCCGTGATACTCATCTTCGCCGCGGGCATCTGGGTAGGACACCAATTCCCCCCTGCCGGAGAGATGCCATTCCAGATCCTCCTCCAAGAGCAACATCAACTGGTGGCGCGGCTGGAAAGCAGCCTGGCCGGACGGTACCACGAAACCACCCTGACAACGGACAATCCCTGGTACCAGCCCCTCGCCACACTGAAAGAAACTACCCGCGCCCTCGCCGCCTACCACGAACAAACCAAGGATAACCTCGTGATTCAGCGCGGCCTGTGCATCGCCATCGCGCAAAACATCACGATGCTGCGAACCTTGTGTGACTATATCGAGAAGAACCAATCCATTCCGGATTATGACATGAAATTCTTGAATACGGCCTCCAGCGCCGGCAACGCGCTCTGATCCAGACATTATTTCCCCGGGGATTTAATGAATAACCACTCATTTCAATTTCCGTATGGAGGTATGACCCATGTTTCGTGATCCGTTCTTGAAAGCCTTTCTCTTTGGCGTAACTTGGTCCCTGCTGTTTATCCCCCTCCCGTCCAGGGCAGATGACCCGGAGACCTCGAATGAAACTTGTGTGATTAGGGAGGCCTCGGCCGCAGCCATGGCCCGCCAAGCGGAACAAATGGCGAAACAAGCCGAAGACCTGGCCAAACAGTGCGAACAAATGGCCGAACACATCGGACAGCAAATGGAACACATCCTGCCCCAGATCGAAAAACAAGTCCGAAGCGCGATGAACTTAGCCGCCCGGATGAGCGAAAACATCCCCCCAGTCCCGCCCATCCCGCCGATTCCTCCCATTCCCGATATCCCCAAACTCCCCAATTTCGCTCATCTCGGGCAAGATGCGGAGGGGGAGGAAGCCGTGGAGACACTGGAGAAAACCTTCGAGGTCCAGCCGGGAACCGCTCTCCATGTGGATAGTTCCTTCAGCTCCTACCGGATCCAGCCCGGCGAGGACCATGCGAAAATGGTCTTCTCCATCGAGAAGAAAACGTTTGGCAAAAACAAGGAGGAAGCGCAAAAACAGCTGCCCGCCATCACCATCACGTTCGAGCAAACCCGGGAAGCCGTGATTCTCAAGATTCAACCGGAGAAAGACCAGCACGTGATACTCAACGGCCATTGCGAAGTCCGTATCCTGGTTCCTGAAAACACGCCGATCCAACTCCGCAATGACTTCGGTGACGTCAATCTGGAAAAACTCACCGGCGGCGTCAACCTCGAAAACAAATTCGGTTCCGCCTATGTGGGATACACCAAAGGCCACCTGAACGCCGCCGCGGAATACGGCAATCTGACCATCGACGCCCACGAGGGCCCCACCAAGGTGCGCAGCCAATTCGGCAACACGCGCTTCGACGCTCTGAAGGGCGATCTCGATGTCCAGACCGGATACGGCCAAACCTTCATTGACCTCGATTCGCCGAATGCCCGCCTGACCGGCACGTTCTCCTTCGGGGACATCTTCGTGGCCATCCCGGCGGACTTCTCCGGCGCCATCGAGGCCGTGTCGTCCTTCGGGGAAATCAAAGCGCCCGCGGGACTGCGGAAAAAGAAAGAAATGTTCAACGAATCCGTCTCCGGCCGGCTCGGCGGGGGCGAAGGAACCATCAAGATCAACAGCAGCTACAGCCCGGTGACCATCGAAATAACCGATTATTGATCCGCCTTTGCGAAACCGGAAGAAACAGAAAACGCCAGGAACACTTCCTGGCGTTTTTCTTTATCCATTGGCCTGATGGGAAGGTCGGCCGGATCGTTGGACTTCACCCCCTCGGCTTTTCCATTTCCTTCAATTGATCCGCCACCGCCTGATGAATTTGATCCACGGACACCCGGATCTGCCGCATCGTGTCGCGGTTGCGGATGGTCACGGCGTGGTCTTCCAGCGAATCGTAATCCACGGTAATACACAACGGCGTCCCGATCTCATCCTGGCGGCGGTAGCGCTTCCCAATGTTGCCCGTTTCGTCATACGCCGTCCGGTACGGCCCGCGCAGGCTGTGCTCGATTTGCCGCGCCAACTCGCTGAGCCCGGGTTTCTTGAACAGGGGAAACACCGCCACCGTCACCGGTGCCACCTTGGGCGAAAAGCGCAACACCAGCCGCTCTTCCATCTCGCCCTTGTCGTTGGGGGCCTGGTCGATGTCATACGCGTCCGAGAGCAACACCAGGATCGTGCGGTCCACCCCCGCCGAAGATTCGATCACCCACGGGAAATACTTCTCGCCTGTGAGGTCATCCCGGTACGAAAGATCCTTCTTGGAAAATTCCGAATGCCGCCGCAGGTCGTAATCGGTGCGGTTGGCGATGCCCTCCAACTCGCTCCAGCCCATGGGGAACTTGTATTCCACGTCGTAACAGTCCTTGGCGTAATGCGCCAGTTCGTCCTTGCCATGCTGCCGCAGCCGCAGGTGGCTTTCGCGCACACCCAGCGACAAGTACCACTGCCGCCGCCGCTCGAGCCAAAACGCGAACCACTTGTCGCTCTCGCTGGGATGGACGAAATACTCCAACTCCATCTGCTCGAACTCCCGCTGCCGGAAGATGAACGCCTTGGTGGTGATTTCGTTCCGGAACGACTTGCCGATCTGGGCGATCCCGAAGGGCACCCGCATGCGCGTGGCGGTCAGCACGTTCTTGAAATTCGGGAAGATGGTCTGGCAGGTCTCCGGCCGCAGGTAGGTAATGTTGGCCGAATCTTCCACCGGCCCCCAATGCAACTTGAACATCAGGCTGAAATCGCGCGGCGGAGTCAGCTCGCCGCCGCACTCCCGGGGCGTCTTGCTGGGTTTGAGCGGACAACATTCCTCGTCCAACTTGTCGGCCCGGAACCGGTGCCCGCACGTCTTGCAATCCACCAAGGGATCATGAAACCCTTCCACATGCCCCGACGCCTCCCACACCCGCGGATGGGTGGTCACCGCCCCGTCCATGCCCACCACGTCGTCGCGCGAGGTCACCGTGTCCTGCCACCACAGGCTCTTGACGCAATTCTTCATCTCCACGCCCAACGGCCCGTAATCCCACGAGGCGGCGAATCCGCCGTAAATCTCACTCGAAGGAAATATGAATCCCCGCCGCTTGCATAGGGCGACGATGTCATTCAACGTGGGTTGCACAGCGGTTGGCTCAGTCATACCTTCTTCCTCTGCGATCGTTTGAACTTCGTGTGTTTTGGCTCATCCGGAACGGGCGCGCTTTTTCAGATCCCCCTTCAGATCCCCGGTTCGAAACGCTTCGAAATGATCGATGAAAACCACCCTTAAAATCCCCTCTCCCGCTGGGAGAGGGCCAGGGGGAGGGTATTTTAGGGCTGACCCGGATGTCCACCTGCATCCCGAAGGGAATCGAATCGATTTTTCCTCTTTTCACGCGCAATCCCAGCATGAGCCTGATTTTTTTCCGATTTTTTTCTGCCCGGTCCGGGACACGGGGAAATTAATGGATCACTATACCTCGAAACCGCCCCGCGCTGGAGGAGCGCGGAAAAGAGGGAACAATTAAAACTCCTCCGATAAATGCTCATTTTATTCCAGGATCGCCGACGGACGTCGATTCGGCAAATGAGAAAGAACGACCCGCCGTCCCCTCCCCTGAAGGGAACTCAGCGGATTACGCCAGGCGGTAAACCAAATCCGGGGACGCAAAATACGCCCCCGGATTCGTTCCATCTAAATCAACATACGGCTCGCCACTATTCGACGATCAACGAGACTCCCCCCGTTTCCGCGCGGGTTTCGGGCTTGTAGTAGAGATACGCGGCGCTGGTTCCACTGTCCACCTTCACCGGCATATCGGCCTTCACCTGGAAGGCAAACTCGAATGGCTCACCACTGGTCAGCGATTCCAGGTAGAAAATGATCTTCCGCCCCGCCTGCTCGATCCGGCTCACGCCCTGGATTCCCCGCACCCGGTTGAGCGAATCGGCAAGGACCGAGAAACCTGTGGGCACCGAGACATCCACGATCGCCATGCTGGTCTTCTTCTCGATTCCCATGTAATTCACGGTCACCTGGACATCCACGATATCATCCACCTGGATGTGATCGGTGGAATACTTCACGGTCAGGAGCATATCCTGGCCCACCGGCTCCAGGAACACCGGAATGTTGAAGGCGTGCAGAATCTGGTACATCACGGTTCCCTTGCCGGACGACTTCAGGGTGATTTGATCCGCCGGGGCCAGTTCCAACGCCTGCAAGACATCGAAATTGGCTTCATTCAGGGTGAAGGTTTTAACGGATTGGCCATTGACAATCACCTCGACCCGCGCGTCCAAATTGCGGCTCTGGGTGACGGCCGCCGCGGTCAGGGCTTTGAGGGCCACTACCGTGTCTTGAGTGGTACCGTAGCCGCCCAGGCTGTTGCGTTGCGCCGCCAGCCAGCGGAGAGCGGATTGCGCCTCCACGCGGTTCTTGGCGGTCAGCGCCATCGCCGCGTACCCGGTGGTCTCGATCGGGTGCGGCTCCCAGTGCGTCCCGTTCCCGTCCACGATGGCCTGGCCGATCAGTTTCTCCAGGGCGGTATCGGCCGCGGGGCTGCCGGCTTTCATCAGTGCGTACGTGATCAACGACAGGACATACGAATCCATCTTCTCCGCCGTGATCTGGCTCTCCAGGTACGACACCGCTTTTTTGACCAGGGCCGGATCGGCATGGCCATATTCCAGCAAGGCCATGGTGACAAACGCGCTCAAGGCCAGGTTGCCGTTCTGCCCGCCCACCAACTCGGAGTGGATGACGAAGCCCACCGGCTCCCACGAGCCGTCCGCCTTCTGCCGGTCCGTGATCCACTTGGCCGCGTTGGCCAGCACCGTGTCGTCGATGGTCTGCACTTCGCGGGCGTTGCTGAAAGTGGACAGGACAAACGCCGTGAGCCACAGGCTGCCGCTTTCGTCCTGCTGCCCGAAGGCGGAAAACGAACCGTCATCCCGCTGGAACGTCAGCTCGCGCTGGTAGCCGGTCATGATGAAGAACTCGGCCTTGGCGCGCAATTCGGGAATGCTCTGGCCGGTGGCTTTGAGGTAACGCAGGATTTCGATATCCGGCGCGAGGAAGATCATATTCTGCTCGCCGCAGCCATAGGGCATGCCCAGCAAGTCGCCGAGGCCATCAAGCGCCTGGCCGAGCAGGCTGGCGGTCACCGCCACGCGCAGCTTTTCCGAATCGGGCACCACGATCTCCTCAAACGGAATATCCTCGGGCAGGCGGATCAACGGATTGGGCATACTCAGATCGATCGTCACCTCGGCCGCGTCCACCAGCGAGCCATTATGCACAATCTCCCGCCGCAACCCTTCCGGCTCAACCCGCAGATCCTTGCGCAACGCGTCGGCCCGGTTGGCGGATTGCGCGATCAACGACACCGGCAGCAGACCCACAGTCGTTGGTTTCAGCGTGAATACGGCGGAACGCCCGCTGTGGCCCGGCACCTGGATGATCTGCTCCGCGTCGCCCGTCAGTCCCAGGCTCTCGGGATCCTCCAGCGTGATCCGGATGGATTGTTCGCTGTCCGTATAGTTGAAGACCCGCACGCGCATCGGAAACTCATCCCCCCGGATCACCGAATACGGCAAGTCCGGCTCCACGAAAAAGTCTTGAAATACCCGGAGTGACCCTTCCGTAATGCCCACGCCCTTGGGCGACGTGGAAAGCGCGTGCAACTTCCACGTGGTGATGCTGTCGGGCGCGGTCAGGTTCAACACGGCGGAACCCTGCTCATCGGTCAACAGTTCCGGACTCCAAAGCCACGTCTCGGGGAAGAAAGTCCGCACGCGCGACGGCTCTTGATACGCCGTTTGACCTTCCGCCCCCCCGGCGGTGGCATCGAAATCGGCTACCGGACCGAGCATTTCCGGCGGCAGGTTCTTCCGAATCCCGGGAATCCCCCACAAGCTCCAGGGATCCATCGGCTGCGCCTTGGGTACCGACAGGCCCTCCGTGGTTAGAATCTGCAGGTTGTTGTCGTTCAGGATATCCGCGCTGCCCTTCCCGGCGGAAATCGTCCGGTACCCGATCGGACCTTGGTTCGGATCTTGATGAATCTCGATCTGCGGCTCCATGAATATGCGCTCCAACTCCGCGAAGACGTTGCGCAGGTTGAGGCGCCCCTTCACCAGCGCGAAGACCGATTCATCCACCAGCGCCAGGCCGACCATGGATTGCCCCTCGCTTTGCACGGAGAGGGTCACGGGATCGCCCGGTTTCACCTCTTCCGCGCTGAAGGTGGCGTTCAAACGGGTGGTGGAGGTCATCTCTACGTCAAACGGCAACACATCCGCCGAAACTTCGTTATTGGGCTGGATCATATACGCCACCAGACGCGCCGACGGGCTCATCCCCGGAGTGACCGGAAAACGGATCTCGTTGCCCTCCGCGGTATTGGAAAACAAGGTGCGCCCGCTGGCATACACATCGTAGAACACCGTACCGGACGTGGTGGCCAACACCCGGAACACCGCCTCGTCGCCGGGCTTGAGCACGCCTTCGTTCATCTGACGGAGATGAATGTAATACGAGCCGGGCGAATAGGCGGCGGACAGCATTTGGGAGATTTCCTGCGTATTGTCATCCAGCTTCGCCCGGAGCGTGATAAAGGCGATCAGGGCTTTCGCGGGGACCTTGTAATTGAACACCGCCAGGCCGTTTTGCGTATCGACGCTCTGATCGATTTTGCCCAAATCCGCCCCGTTCTCGCCCACGAAATTGATTTCTACCTGCACCGGCAACGACAAGGGACCTCCGCCCGGGGTTTCGGAAATGATCAAAATGTCTTGATCGAGACCTGGCTTGATCACCTCCGACTCGGGGATCATCTTCAACGTGACACCGGCCTTGGCGATCCGGGCGATCGCGTCTGTGGATTCCTGATGCCCGGTCTCATCCGTGACGGTTACCTTGAGCTGCAGGGTCCCATCGCCCTCGGCCCCCGTGGTCCCCGCGGTGTATACCACCGGCGGCAGATCGAATTCAAATCGCCCGTCGGTAAGCGTGCCGGATTGTGTGGCGTATTTGTCCCACGTCCCGACATAGCGCAACGCCTCGATTTCCACACTCCCCTTTACCACCTGGCCGAAGAAATAACGGCAATCCACGCTCCCCCGGATCCGCTCGCTGACCAGGAACCAATCCTTGGACAGATTGAGATTCACTTCGAACGAGGGCAGAACATATTTATCCACCTCGATATCCAACTCGGTTTTGGAATCGTCTCCGGTCTGGGCGGTGATCTTCCACGTCCCGAAGTTAAGTTCATTAGCCAGCGGCAACTCGAATGAGGCAACCCCGAACGCGTTGGCCTTCAAAACTTGTTTGTGGATTTTAATCCCCTTGGCGTCGGAGATGGACACCTCTATCTCCCCTTCCAACGGTTGCAAGGAGTTATTCAAAAAGATCACGCGGCCCTGGATCTTCTGGCCTGGCTTGTAAATCGGCTTGTCGGTCTCGATGATCAACAACCCCGCGTTCTTCACGCTCGCCTGCCCCTTCAGGATCGTTTCCCCTCCACTCTCCAAGGCCACACTCCAGATCCCCTCACTCAGCGGGGGGATGGTCATGGTGTGCGAGGAAAATCCTTTCGTGTTGGTCACGCCCCGGGCCAGCGTGATCTTTTGATCCGCGCTGCGTAACGTCACGGTGTAGGGCAGGCACACCGGATTATGGGATTCGAGATCCATCGCCGTGAGGGAAAACGATCCCTGGCTGCCGCTGAACAGGTCCTTGGGCAAAATCATGGCCGCCGCCAGACTCTTGGGAATCTCGATGGTATCCACTGGTTCCAACCCCTGGATGGATTGGAGGGAATACGCAGTGGCCCATAAGGTGTCTACCGCCAGTTCCGAAGCCACCGCGCCTCCCCCGTTCTGTGCGAACAAGTACAACGTCTCCCCCTGCATCGGGAAATACCCGCCGATCCACACCGTCTTCGTGTCCGGGTAAACAGGAAGCGTCTCGTTATGTACAAATACTCCCGCGTTCCAGGGTCCGGTACTGAGCACCAGGGCCGTGGTTCCTTCTCCACCCGAAATCCGCCCGGCTTCCATACTGGCTACCAGAAGCGTCTCACCCTGAATAGTATCAGGCAGTTGAATTCGCAATCCCGCATTGGCGGCCGCTCCCTGCCCGGGAACCGCTAATTTCACGATGCCTTTTTCCACGTCATACCCCACGGTTCCCTGATCGCCATTGACATTGGTCAACAGCCGCGGATCGGGAGCATTGAAAGTCCCATCGGGAACCGAAACCAGGGGCCGCATATCGGCGGGTACGTAGGGATACAGCGAAAATCCATACAGAACGACCACGCCCGGCTCGGCCGCCCCGGCATCCAACGATACCTGCACGGCCGGCAAATACTGACCAGAAGGCGCGGCATAAATCAGATGCAATTGCCGGACTGGCGGCAACCCCGGATCAGCCTCCACGGTCATGAGGGTGTAACCCAATTGATGATCCGGAACCCCGTCCGGGGCGTTGAGTCCCACCACCGCCAGCTGTACGCGGCCAGACAAAATCCCGTACTCCAGGGTGATGACCTGCGGTTCGACGCCGGCCGCGACGGGATCTTTAACCGCCAGCAGGGTGGCCTCGCCCGGTTTCACCTCCACCCGGTAACCTTCGCTGAACGCGTTGTTGGTCAAAAAAAGACCGGACTCGGCGGCCGGAGCGGTGTAATTCATTACCGGAATCGAGATAAATCCTTCATTTTGCAGGGCTTCTTGGTTAAATGGGTACGTAGCGAGAGGCTTCGCGCCCGCGGATAGAACCGATAAACAAAGCAATACGGCGGTAACCATCACCGTCATGGGGTGAGAACGATACCTAAACATGAGAGTATCCCTCCGAGGGATTCATACCGGTTTTCCTGAATGGCCTTTTTTCTCGAACTAATATATCTCGATAACGGCCGCTTGGTTTCATTTTTTCTTCAAGAACCCGGCGGGACATTCTTCTTGACCTTCTCAATCTGAGAAACCAACTCCGGATTGGTTTCAACCGCCCGGCTCCAATATTCCTCCGCTAGCACGACACTCCCATTCTGCCATTCCAACACCCCCAGATTAAATAAAGCCTCGCTGTAGCGGGGTTCGAGTTCCACAGCCTTCAAGAATTCCCGCCGGGCCGCCGCGGGATCATACTGCAATAGCAGCCCCTTCAGCAAATAAACCGGCGGATAACGCGGGGCCAGTCTTTCCGCGCGCGCCAAATGAAATCCGGCCAGGTCTTTATTCCCTTGGAGATAGTGGATATGCGCGATGTGGTAATGCGCCATCCCCTGCCACCGTTCCGTGGTGCGTTTGCCGTACAAATGCTCCGCCGCCTGAGTAAAATACTTCAACGCCTCCTCCAGCCGGCCATCTTCTTCGAACAACAATCCCATATTAAAAAGCGCGGTTCCATACGTCGGCAGTATTTCCAACGCCTTCCGGTAGCACTTCTCCGCCGCCTCCCGGTTGCCCTGCCGCTTTTCGGCGTTACCCCTGTTGAGCCAAACCTGCGGGTAATCCGCTTTTAACTCCAATGCTTGATTCCAAGCCGCGAACGCTTCCTCCAACCGATCCGCCTCCGCGTACGCGTTCCCCAAGGTGTAATGCGCCTTGGCATAATGGGGACGCGCCTCGACCGCCGATTGCCACAACGCGATCTCATCCCGCCAATCGAAACAACGGTCCAAGGTCCGGAACGCGAACAGCGCCGCCACGATCCCCACTCCCGCCATGGGCCAGTGGGCGGAAAGTCCGCCATACCGCTGGAGGAAATGATCGCCCAGCGCCACCGCCATCAAAACCAAACCCGCCCCGGGTATGTACAAATACCGGTCCGCTACCAGATACGACACCGGCGCCAAACCCGAAACCGGCACCCAGGCCAGCACAAACCATATCAAACCATACCCCACCGCCGGAGCGGTCCCCCGGGTCCGCCAGGCGGCCAGGGCCAAACCCAGGCCCGCAACCGCGCCCAGAATCCATCGGGGATCCAACCACGTCACCACCGGCGGATACGCGTGTTCCACTGTCAAATCCACTGGAAACACGCACAGCCAGATGGATTGCCCAAACGTGGCGCCGGAAGTCAGAAGCGCCGATAACGGCGTGTATTCAATCTCCCGGGCGGCGGGATCGAAAAACGTGCCTTGCTCCTGCGCCCAATCCAGCCGCTCGATGATTTGATACGAATACAACAAAATCGCCAACGTGATAAAGGCAGGAAAAACCAGCCGCTTGCCTATCTTTCCCCACGGGATCGATGGCTGCCGCGATCGAAAATACAGCCAAGCCGTGAGCGCCATGAGGAACGGCAACACGACCGCCACCTGCTTGGACAGCAAGGCCAACACCAAGGTGATCAGACTCCCGGCATACGCCAAGCGCGCCGCGGAGCTCGAAAGCGAAGGCTGGCATAGGGCGCAAACAAACAGCCGACAGGCACTGAGTTCAAAAAACAGGCAGATCAGTTCTTTCCTCCCGGAGATCCAGGCCACCGATTCGGTGTTGATTGGATGCACGGCGAATAGCAAGGCCGCGGCATACCCGACGCTCCGTTTCACCCCCAGATACTGGAGAAAAAAATAAAGCAAAAAAACATTGGCCACGTGCCAGGCAAGATTCTGCAGGTGATACCCCAGCGGATTGAACCCCCACAGGGCATGGTCCAGCATATAGGTGAATTCCCGCAACGGGCGGTCCCAAGTCAGCAGGATTTCCAGCCACGGGATCTCTCCCCGCAACGCCGGATTTTCAACCACCGTGATGGCTTTGTCATCGTACACGAACTCGCCCGTCAACGCGGGCGCGTAGATCAGAACCGGCAATCCCAGCCAAAGCAGGCGGGGATCCTTCCAACGGGAATAAACAGAGATAGCGCTCATGAAGCCGTTGAATCAGTTTTTGTATAATAAATTTATTTTGATAATACAGTCTAATTGGAATTCCTCCGGCAAGGCATACTTTCAGCTCATCTGGCAAGTGCGTCCTTTTTTTAGATCCCCGGTTCGCGTCTCTTCGAAAAGACCAATGCAAACCACACCCTATATCCCCTGGCTCTCCATGAGAGGGCCCCAATCATTCCCTCTCCCTCTGGGAGAAGGCCAGAGTGAGGGTAATTTTACATAGGCAGATCTGGGCGTCCGCCCTTATCCCGGCGTGACTGGAATCGATTTTACCTCAGGAGGTACGCGCTTCCGGGATGATCCATGCTTTCCCCCGAACGGCAATCGGCAGCCCTTTCGGACCGACTGCATCACCCCCCGCGTGATCCCTCACGGCATGGAAATATTACGTATCGGGCGAAGTTTCAGAAACGAGGCTGGCAGGCGGGATGTATCGGTTCCCGGGAGAATAGTCTCCCCGGACGATGCGGGGTCGGAATCACTCTGCGAACCGCTTTCCGGATAGGCCCCGCTCTCAGGCAACAACCAATGGCGGTCCCGGGGATCGGCCGTGGCCTGTCCGGCACGGGGAATCGGATGCAACTCCTTCCCGGGGGACGTAGGAGCCGAAAGCGCTGAGGGGGATTCGGCGGGCGGGAGATCCATCCATGAACGGATCGTTTGTTGGTAATCCATCGAATCTTCCATGCGGCCGGACTTCCATGTTTCAAACTCCCGCAACCGGCTTTGGATAGATGCTTCCAAGTTTTGCCGCTGCGTCACCATCTCGGGAGTCAGATCCTGCGGCGTCCGCTTGAGCAAAGGCTTCAGCGCGGCGGCATCCTCCGCCAGGGCCTCGAGAAGCGCCTTGGGTTCCCGGTTGGCTCTCACCACCGCGTTGGCCTGCTTGATCAAGGCGTTGAGGCGTTGGTTCTCTTCTTGAATTTGGACTTTTTGCTCCCGCGCCTGCCGCCGCTGATCCGTCCGCGCCTGCCGAAGCTCTTCCTCCCGGACCTTGTTGATCCGGTGGGCCGCTTGTTGGAGCGATTCGCCGATGGCATCGGCCAGTTTCAACAGCGCGGCGTGCTCGGCCTTCAGATACGAGGTATCTTCCCCCTGCCAGGGAACTTCCACCGTCATCCGGTTCCGATAAACCGCCTCGCCGAGATCCATTTCAAAAACCGCCGCGTTGATTCCTATGGAGAGACGCTTGCGCTCTTGGTCAAAAACCTGGTCGTACCGGGTCCGTTCCATCAACACGACTAGGTCGAATCCCAAGAACCGAACGGCTTCGAAAAACGAAACCGGATCGATCCGGCCATCCAGCTTCCACTGCTCCGTCAATAAAACCAAGGCGCTTTCAACCAGGCCCCGGCGGACGGGATCCTCGATTGACTCCAAGGTAATGACTTCCTGACACATAGACGAAAGAAACTCGGCCATTTTCTGATGCAGGCGGAAATCGAGAGCGCGGTTTTCCCGCTCCTGGGGCAACGTGTACAAAAAAATCCGCCAGCCACGGGACTTCCCCTGTCCAAAATCCCAAAACGTCACCTTTTCCACCTTGGGCTGGGTGCGTTTCCCCATGCGGGAGATCTCCCGCAACCAAGCGTCAGGATCGAGGCTGAATCCGCATGCGATCAACCAGAATAGGATAAGAGAACCAATCCGCCGGAGCATCATGCTCCTATTATCGGCAACCGCAAATAAACTTGTACCCCATGATTTTTTCGTAACACTTTACCCGAATACACAACTTGCTCACTGCTATACTCGGGATTCGAATATTGATGGGAACACCAAACCACCCCCCTCCCCCCGAAAACTTCAACCCCCTCTCCCCTGGTAGACTTCTCCCCCCACTCCCTCTGGACAAGGGCCGGGGTGAAGAAAAAACCCTTCTTCCCGCGTCCACTTCTCGATTTTCGCATTCCTCCCCCCTTCTCCCCCAGCGCCCCTTTCAAGGGGCCGCCATACATCAGCCCAG
>ERZ795060.234-NODE-234-length-80322-cov-7.536684_pt1 | contig 80322 bp, 73 predicted proteins | sample MGYA00375144_ERZ795060 | MGnify/ENA primary metagenome ERZ795060 (study PRJEB30189, sample SAMN05720157) | activated sludge metagenome | isolation source: anaerobic digester from wastewater treatment plant | place: Japan | collected 2015-05-15 ... | reverse complement strand
TAAAACCCTAAAGGAAATTCCTGCAGATTTTTTGAAGCAAATAAGCAGTTTACCACATTAATTCCATCAAAGGTCGCCCCCTACACCAAAGCAATGGCCCGGGGACAACCCCCAGCGCCCTGCCCTGCGTAAGGAGTTTGTTATAAAATAGCCCAATTATTCTATGCCGAGCAGGAACCGCAAAAGACTATGGAGACAATAGCGAGGGTGGACTGGGAAAGATAAGTGCGGATTTCCTGTTAAAAACCCTTCCAAAGCCAAACCTAAATCGGCTCAATGGAAATCCGTTCACCCAATCCTAAATCTTTTACGATATTCTGCAAATCCGCAGAGAAGGAAGAAACCATCACATTTTCAACTGTGACTGTAAACTCCACATGAATATTTAAATCAGAACCGCTTCGCAGCTTTGGAAGAATCTTCGTACCCAGTCGGTTCCACATCTCTGGGGGCAAACTGCCTGAAATCCGGAACGTTTGTTGCCCTGCACCGGAAGACGAAGTCGGCTCAGGTTCCGTTTTCTGATCGGATTCTGGTTGATGCGGTTGATGTTCTGAACCTGAACCCGATGCAGACCCCGGCTTAGGAGCAGGTTCCGGCATACTTTTGAGAGCTTTGGCTTTTGACTTAAGCAATAAAAAGACTCCCTGCTCAAATGCGACCTCATCCGGAGAAATTGATTCCTCAAACCAAACCCGTTCATACGAGCCGTCCGGCTTCTCACCGGATGCAAGTCCGAAGTCCCCCCTCGAAACAAACTCGACGATCCGGGCACGTAAAACCACAACCGGGTCTAAAAGCCGGGTAAGAGAGCCGTTCAGAAAACTCTGCTGAAGACTGGCCAAAGACCATGCTCCCGACTCCTTCAGGGCCGGGGGCCAGTTCCTCTCGATATACCCTGCCCCGACAGATTCGTTCAAAAGCGCCTGTGATTTGAGTGCCGTAAGGACGCGTCCGCACATCGAGTCACCGCTGCTGGAGTGGCCTGCACCAAGATCAATTGTTTTAAGGCCGGACGGTTCCTTGCTGTCTGCCAGTACAGCAAACCGATACCCGCCCCAGACTTCATCTCTGGCCGCTTCCTCGGCTTGCGAAAGATTCGTCTGAATGCTCGTCCGGTCGCTGCGGTCAAAATCTCCCCCCCAGTGTTCCTTCGGCGACCTCCCTGGCGACTCGTTTCCAGGCTAGCCAGACTTCCACTTTGTCGCGTAAATCACGACCCGGCTTTTTCACACACCAGACCAGAGAGGCCGGATACAAACGAGGGGATTTTCCCCGCTGTTTCGTCCATTCTGCAATTTGCTCACGCAAGGGGCCTCCGTCTGTCCACTCCAAACAAGGGTCAGCTACCACCATAACCAGCCGCGGTGTATCCGGAACGGCTGCTCCTTCCGTGGGAAAGAAAACCAGGGGAACCCCTGCATTCCGCTCAAATTCCTTCTGAATCAGCGACCGCATGGCAGGAATGATTTCAGATTCTTCATCCAGAGAAGCCCGGCGGTCATTGACGACTTTTTTCAAAGTCGGCTGATGACTGATTTTGAATCCGTCAGCTCCCACCCGGCGAATAAAGTAGGACTTGGCTTCCAGGGCAAAAGCCGCATTGTCAATCGAGGTGGTATCAATCTCCGGTTCCCCGAGGGCAAAACGCAACTCCGGCAAGTGCGCGACCTTATCGACCTGACCGCCCGAAGACTCAAACAAAATGGTGGCCGCAACCCTTCGATGAATATTCTGCAGAACTCCTCTTGTATCTGCATCCAAAGCACGGGCGTGAGAATGAATGCCGGAAATGTCGGCCTCGATGGCGGCTACCAGTCGCGATTCCCCCAGCTGTCCAAGCACAATGCTTCGGAATTCCGGCACCTCCAACGGGGCCGAACCCAGAGTAATCAGCGGTTCTTTGCGCGCTTCCTTATAGCCGGTGCGATAAGCCCAGGATATCCACTGAGCCAGCATAGCCAGCGTGCCGCGAGTCTGCTGATACTGGGAAAGGACCTGCCATTTTCGCTGAAAGACGGACAGTGTGGCCGGATGAAACGGATAACAATTTTCAAACCGCTGCCGAAGAAATTCCAGTGCCTTATTTTCTGTAGTCGCGCTGTCCACGGCCATCCATTCCGGAGGCAGCTGCGCCCGCCGTTCAAAACACCAAGCAGACGAGACAGTTCCTCCCATTTCCGGTCGCAGCCGGACTGACGGACCTGCAGGGCCAGGGATTCCAGCCGTTTCAGGATGCCGATTTCCGCCTTCAGTTCCGCTATCGTCTGGGCGGCGGTGGCCCGATCCACCAGCTTCTCTTCGGTCTGAACAATCTCCTCCTCCGGCACATCCTCCAGGTCCTCCAAATCCTCCTCCGCCGCTGCCGGCACATCCGGCTCCCAGTCAAGAGCGGCGGTCTGACCTCGCCGCAGAATCTCTTCTTCCCGCAGACGCTGCTCCAGACGCTCTCTTCGCCTTCGAAGAGACTGGTAAATCGCCTCCGGAGACGATGCCAGCCGGCGCTGCAGAATGGTCAGGGCAAACCCGACGGTGCCTTTTCGTCCTTCATTTTCCAGCGCATCGGCTCGATTGAACTCCTGGCGGACATATTCAGTCACCTCTTTATACAGCTGCGCCTCGGAATCAGAAAGCTTATAGCATACCGTATAAGCCCTTCGCTCCGGAAACAGGGGTCTTCCATCAAATCGAACCAGCTGCTCCTTGAGCATTCGCCGCATCAGGTCGGATACATCGCTCGTATGAACCCCGTCCCGAAACCGGCCTTCAAACCGGTCCCCGTCCAGAAGCGCCAGAAACAGATGAAAATCTTCTTCTTTGCCGTTGTGAGGGGTTGCCGTCAGCAAAAGAAAATGCCTGGTCAGCGTGGACAGCAGCCGGCCCAGTTTGTACCGCTTGGTGGAATTGATTTCGCCGTTGAAATAGGAAGCGCTCATTTTATGGGCTTCATCGCAGACGATAAGGTCCCAGTCCGTCGCCTTCAGTTTCTCCTGAACCTCCTCATTGCGGCTGAGTTTGTCCAGTCGGCAGATGGCCAGAGGATTTTCCAAAAACCAGTTGCCTGTTCGGGCCGCCTCATACGCATCCTGCGTCATAATCTCAAACGGAAGACTGAACTTCTGAAACAACTCATCCTGCCACTGCTCCGTCAGTCTGCCCGGACAGACAATCAGACAGCGCGCCACATCGCCGCGGGCAATCAGCTCCCGAATCAGCAGTCCAGTCATAATGGTTTTGCCCGCTCCGGGGTCATCGGCCAGCAGAAACCGAAGCGGCTGCCGGGGAAGCATCTGCTCATAAACCGCCGTAATCTGATGCGGAAGCGGTTCGACCAACGAAGTATGAACGGCCAAATGGGGGTCAAACAAATGGGCCCACTGGATGCGCTGCGCCTCCGAGACCAGACGGAACAGCGAACCATCGGCGCCGAAACTCCAGGGTTTCCCTGATTCTTCGATGACAATGTCAGATTCCCGGTCCCGATAAATCAACTCGTTGCCCAGCCTTCCCTGGGCGTCTTTGTAGGTCAGTTCGATGACCGAATTCCCAATCCAGCGCACATCGACAACCGTAACCAAACCGTTCGGCAAAATACCCCGAAGCACCGCTCCTTTTTGAATGTCTTCTAATCGAGCCATTCCCTCTCCTTCTTAAAATAAATGGAACACGGATACCGGACAATGTATATCTGCTATGGAGGACTCCTGCGACACCGACCTCTCTCTAAAAAATTAGAAATATAATATCATTCATTTATAAAAGATTGCAATCGCTATTTCAAGGAAACTAAAGTCGTTGCATATTCAGATACTTTGTCCGTCTGAGATTTAATTATGATACACTGTTCTGAGAGATTTCTCTTTTTGTTTCATTAGCCGCCCTGCGGGAATTGGATCACCTGCGGGAAAAGTACAAGACGCAGCTGCTGGAAGGCAAGATGGAGGAATCCCAGCTGTATCGGGCGGCGGCGGAGCTGCTGAACAATGACTTCGGCGGGCTGCATTATGACCGGCTGGGGATTTCCCCAACGGTTCGCAACCTCTTGCAGCTGACGTTTTTAGGGCCTGACTGGACCCTGTCGAACACCCGATCGGTCGTCAAGGCATTTTCCGGCGGGCTGGAAGGGCAAGTTCATCGGGAGTTTTGGATGCGGGTTGCCAGCCGCTGGGCGGTGATTTGGCTGGCCGGGACGGCCTTAGCGGCCGGGTTTGACGACCGGACACTAAAAAGCAGAGACATTCCAAAACAGACGGTAGAATACAAACGGTATTTTGTTCACCTCCCCTGCCGTAAACTACACTGGAAATTACACTGGATCGTTGCTAACTTCCAGTATAGCAGATTTGTAAGTCTTGTCAATGCCTTTATTTACTTGTTAAGCGGGCGATCGGAATCGAACCGACATAACCAGCTTGGAAGGCTGGGGCTTTACCATTAAGCTACGCCCGCGAAAACAACTGCCCCAAAGAGTACGAAACCGCCCCTCTTTTGTCAAGTATCCAATCCAAAAAGCTTTTCAGCGTCTGCGGGGAATAAAAAACATCGCAGCGGCCAGGGCAAAGACGGGCATTGAACGCGGCTCAGGAACGGAAAAATAGACAAACGCCAGCGCCGCCGACTCGACAGGGTGCACCGCCGCCGTTTCATCCCATCGGGAGGAATAGCCGTACATAGTCAAAAGCTCATTCCCTTCCCCCATCCACCCCTCCCATCCCTTCTGGCCCGGATTGTACACATCCCTCAGGCCGAACAAATGGCCGATCTCATGCAAGGCCACCCGCTCCACCCAAAACCCTCCTTCGTCCCCATCACTGCCCGTCCTCCAGGACACAGTCACATCATTAAAATACAAATCCCTCTCAATCACACGATTGGTTGCCGACTCCACCCAGACCTTTACAACCGCCAGAATCGTATCCGGCAGGTTCAGGACATTTTTCCATGGGTTCGACTCTTTCTCCGTCGGACTTATCCAGGCAATTTCATTCCGACCATTCCGGCGGCCGGGCGTAAAATTCCCTTTTGACGGCACTTCCACTGCCCAAAGGTACGAATTTGCGGAAGTCCATTTCTGAAAGGCATTTTGTACGGCCTGATAATCGCTGCCGTCGGTAATATACCTCGAACCTCTAATAAAAGAGTAGGTATATCCGCTTGAAACAAGCAGACCGCTCATCCGCATATTCTTCAAAAACGCTTCATCTTTTTGAACATCCAGAACCGCAATCCCCCCAAATGAAATTCCCCCGAAAAATCCGAGTAAAAAGACTGCCCATTTCAGTTGGTTCATATAGTATCTCCGAAAAATCTTTCCGGCGACAAATCGTCTTGAACCGAGCAGGTCTTAAGCAAAGATTCCAAAAAGATTCCAAAAGGAATGGATTAAAAAAAGGAAGCGGCTTACCAGCCGTGTGCTAAGGCCGATAAACTTTGTGCATCCGTTAAAAACAACTATGATTATCTATTCGGAATAAGGTAACATTATAAGACATAACCTGTATATCCTGTATATATTTAGATGTAAGTTTTTTGTCATTTTCCTCTGTATTTTCAAAGAAAAAAAAGATATATGTTAATGACTGATAAAATACTGGATTGTCGTTACTTAGGGATTTTCGGGATAGACAATGACCATTGAAAATCTTGCTTTGAAAGCCCAGGAATCCTCTTTGGTGCTTTCGTCTCTGTCTTCGGCAGAGAAAAACCATGCCCTGGCCTGCATCCGAAACGCCCTGCAGGCCCATGCTGAAAAAATCATCGCCGCCAATCAACAGGACCTCCGCAAGGCGGAACAGGAAAAGCTGGCCGCCCCGCTCCTGAAACGCCTCAAATTCGACCAAAAGAAAATTGAGGATGTCTGCAAAGGCATCGATAGTTTAATCGCCCTGCCGGACCCGGTCGGAGCGACCCTGAGTGCAACGGAACTGGACAAGGGACTGGAACTGTACAAGGTGACCTGCCCGATCGGCGTCATCGGCGTTATTTTTGAATCCAGACCGGATGCCCTCGTGCAGATTTCCACGCTCTGTCTGAAAAGCGGCAATGCCGTGCTGCTCAAAGGCGGTTCAGAGGCCGCCGAAACCAATCGGGTTCTGGCCGAGGTCATTCTGAAGGCCTCCCTTCAGGCCGGACTGCCCGACGGCTGGCTGGCCCTGCTGGAAACCCGGGCCGACGTCGCCTCGATGCTGAAACTGGACGATTCTATCGACCTGATTATCCCCCGGGGCAGCAATGAGTTCGTCCGACATATCATGAACAACACCAACATCCCTGTTCTCGGACACGCCGACGGCATCTGCCACGTCTATGTGGACAAAGACGCCGACCTCGAGATGGCGGTTCGAATCACCGTCGATTCCAAATGTCAGTATCCGGCCGTCTGCAACGCCGCCGAAGCGCTGCTGGTCCACGCAGAGATTGCCGAGCGTTTCCTGCCGGCCGTCAAAACAGCCCTCGAAGAAAAAAACGTCCAGCTGCGCGGCTGCGAAAAAACCCGCCGATTTATCGATGTCCTTCCGGCCTCCGAAGAAGACTGGAAAACCGAATACCTGGATTTGATTCTTTCCATCCGAGTCGTGGACAGCCTCGAAGAAGCCGTCCGGCACATCAACACCTACGGGTCCGGCCACACCGACGCAATCGTCACCGAGAACCGCCGGGCCGCTCTGTACTTCCTTGACCGCGTTGATTCAGCGGACGTATTCTGGAACTGCAGCACCCGCTTTTCCGACGGCTACCGATATGGTCTGGGAGCGGAGGTCGGCATCAGCACCAACAAAATCCATGCCCGAGGGCCGGTGGGACTGGAGGGCCTGCTGATTTACAAATGGCGGCTGGTCGGCAAAGGCCACACGGTCGCCGAATACTGCTCGGGACAAAAACAGTTTACACACAGACCCCTTTCCAAACGGTGGAATTCGTAGGTATGCGCGATTTAGCTTCCGTCAAACGAATGGTCGTGAAAATCGGTACGGCGACGCTCAGCCGTGACGGCGGCATCGACACTTCCTATGTCCGAAGCGTCGCCCGCCAGATTGCTCAGCTGCACCGTCAGGAACGCCAGGTTCTGCTGGTTACCAGCGGTGCTATCGGGATGGGAGCCGGTGCTTTAAAACTCAAGGGTCCCATCACGGAACTGCCGCTTCGCCAGGCCTGTGCGGCGGTCGGCCAGCCCCTGCTGATGCACGAATACCACAAGGCCTTTCAGGAAGAAGGGCTGAGCGTCTCTCAGGTGCTGCTGACAGCCGAGGTCCTCAGCAAACGAAAAAGCTATCTGAACCTCCGCAACGCCATCGAAACCCTCCTGAATCTTAGCGTTGTGCCGATTCTCAATGAAAACGACAGCGTCTCCACCGAAGAAATCGGTACGGCCTTCGGCGACAACGACCGGCTCAGTGCTCTGGTCGCCAGCAAGATTGACGCCGACCTGCTGATTCTGCTGACGGACATCGACGCCCTTTACGACAAAAACCCCAGAGAGTATCCGGACGCCAAACCCATCCGCCTCGTGGAGGAAATCACCGAAGACATCCGGCGGGCCGCGGGCAAAAAGGGCTCGGCCTATTCCACCGGCGGAATGAAAACCAAAATCGAAGCCGTCCGCATCGCCTTTACAGCGGGCTGCCGCGTGATTCTGGCCCACGGACGCGAACAGGACGTCCTGTGCCGGATTCTCAACGGCGAAGAAATCGGCACCCTGTTTCTGCCCAAATCCGCCAAACTGCCCAACCGAAAACGCTGGATTCTTCACAGCCGGCCGGAAGGGACTATCTACGTCGATGCCGGCGCAATGGCCGCTCTTCGGCAGAACAAAAGTCTCCTCCCCAAAGGCATTACCGGTATCGAAGGCACCTTCAGCGCCGGGGCCGTGGTGATGATTAATCAGCAGGCCAAGGCCGTCACCAGTCTCAACTCCGCCGAACTTCGCCAGGTCGCCGGCAAACACTCCAGCCAAATCCGCCAAATTCTCGGCCCCAATCACCGAGATGTTGCCGTCGTGCCGGAGGACATCGTCTTCCTCGATGAGCCGAACAATCCTTCCGCCTGAACAAACAGGAAATTCCCTTGACGAATCCGGCCGCCGGTCCTATGCTGGTACCGTTTTCATGCCGGAGTGGCGGAATGGCAGACGCGAAGGATTCAAAATCCTTTCCGGTTCACCCCGGGTGTGGGTTCGACTCCCACCTCCGGCAGTCAATTTTCCTTCCAGTGCAGGACGTCCTCTGTCGCTTTTGACAAATCCGCCGCGATGAAATCCGCTTCCGCCAGCGCTTCTTTTGGAAACGAAGTGGTTAAAGCCAGACAGCGCATTTGGGCTGCCTTGGCGGCCTGAAGGCCGCTGACGGCATCTTCAATCACCAGACAGCTCTGCGGAGGCAGCTTCAGCCGAGCCGCCGCGGTCAGGAACAAATCCGGCGCCGGCTTCTTGCGGGCTGCATCTTCTCCGGTAACAACCGCATCAAAAGAGTCAAAACCCAAACCAATCTCACGAAGATTGCCCTCGACTTTTCGGCGGTCTGCGCTGGAGGCCACTGCAATCTTTTTGTTCAGGGTTCGGCATCGCTCGATAAACGAATGCACACCGGGCAAAGGCCTCAGTGCCCCGCGGATAATCTGAAGATAAATATCATAAGTGCGTTCCTTGGCCCGGTTCAAATCGATGGCAAGACCGTACTTTTCCGCCACCCCGCCCAGATAGCGTGTTTCGCCTGTGCCGATAAACGGCACAAAATCCTCCGGCCTGACCGCCAAGCCATATTCGGCAAACATCTGACAGGCGGCTTTTGCCAAAAACTCCTCGGAGTCCACCAGCACGCCGTCCATATCAAAAATAACCCCATAAGGAAGACCGTCTTTTCCGTTTGCCATTCCGTCTGTCTCCGGTGTGTGAACATAAAAAAAGCCGTCCTTTCGAACGGCTTTTGAAAAACAAATACACCCGCATTCACTTAATTGGCCACCACGTCCACCTTGCGTCCGCGGAACTGCACCACGCCGTCGCACTTGGCAAACAGGGTATGATCCCGTCCCATCCCGACATTAAAGCCCGGGAAGAACTGAGTGCCCCGCTGACGGACAATAATTCCGCCGGCCGAAATGGTCTGCCCGCCGAAACGCTTAACGCCCAAAAACTTCGGGTTGCTGTCTCGACCGTTTCTTGTTGAACCTTGTCCCTTTTTATGTGCCATAACCAACCTCGTTCACTGACTTATCCGTTTTCAATTTCCTCAAAGACCAGTAAGATTAACAAATTCTTTCTTGACTGTAAAGAGGGAAATCTTTTTTTTGAACAGCCGCTGAAAGGAAGGAAAAACAAAAACGCTATGAAGCCGAAAATCCTGCTGGTCAACCCGCCGATTTATGACTTTGCCGCCTATGATTTCTGGCTGAAACCGTACGGCCTTCTCCGAACCGCAGGAAAACTTAAGTCCTTTTCAGAACTATACTTGTTCGACTTTCTATACCGCAGGAGTCCCGAATTTTCTCCCTCCCTGAAAGAAGACGCATGGGGCCGGGGCGAATTTCCGCATCAGCGAATCGAAAAGCCCGCCGCCCTCCGGGATATTCCCCGCTTTTACAATCGCTTTGGGAGAAATCAGGACTCTTTTTGTCAATTTCTCGACCGTTACGGTCCTTTTCATTTCGCCCTGATTCAAACCTCTCTGACCTACTGGTACCCCGGAGTCCGGGAAGTCATCCAAACCCTCCGCCGAATCCAGCCGCAAACCAAAATCGTCCTGGGCGGGTTCTACGCTACCTGCTGCCGAGACCATGCCCAATCCCTCGGAGCCGACCGCGTCATCTCCGATACCCATTTCGAGCCGCTCTGGGAACTGCTGGGCTTTGAGCCCTCCGCCGAGTACAGCCCGCCCTATTGGGAAGGATACCCGGAACTGGACAAGGGAATTATAACCCTCACAGAAGGCTGTCCGTTTCAGTGCAGTTATTGCTATCAGCCGCTGGCCGGCAGGCCGTTCCGTCCCCGCCCGCTGGAGGAGTGCATCGCCGATTACGAGCATCTGGCCCGTTTGGGCGTTCGCAACATCGCCTTCTACGACGACGCACTGCTGGTCAATCCCCAGCAAACCCTTCTTCCGTTTCTGGACTATGTCATTTGCCATCCTCACGGAATCGCCTTTCACACCCCCAACGCCCTCCACGCCCGCCTGCTTTCCCCCCTTTTGGCGGAGAAAATGGCCCGGGCGGGCTTTCAGACCTTTTATCTCGGCTTTGAAAGCGCCAGCCGGGCTTTCCAGGAGGCCACCGGTCAAAAAGTGCTTTCCGGCGACCTGGCGGAGGCCGTGGAGGCCCTCAAAACCGCCGGCATCCGCTCCGAGCAAATCACTGCGTATATCCTCCTGGGGCACCCCAAAGGCGACCTCCAGCAGGTCGAAGAATCCATGCATTTTGCCCATTCACTGGGCATTCGGATTATGCTGGCTGACTTTTCCCCCATCCCGGGAACACCGGACGGCGAACTGTGCCGGCAGTGGACCGACCTCGACGAACCCCTCAACCACAACAAAACCGCCTTTCCGATTCGCCTGCTCGGGCGTGAAAAAACCAACTTTTTCAAGGAACTTTGCCGCCGGCTCAACCGCCGTCTTTCCGACGGTTCCGCCCCCTGCTCCGACGGCGGAATTTAGACAAAATCCCTTGCATCCGCCCGGCAAAATCTGTACAATCCCCCTTTTCCGGCAGGACAGATTTTTTGCCAACGTAGCTCAACGGTAGAGCACCGGTTTTGTAAACCGGCGGTTGTGGGTTCAAATCCCTCCGTTGGCTTTTTTCTATTTTCGGACAGAACTTTTTGGGAGACCGAACGAAATGGAACAGGCCATCGGAAAAGCCAATGCGCTCATCGAAGCCATGGAGTACATTCGCCGCTTCCGAGACAAAATCGTCGTCGTCAAACTGGGCGGCAGCATTTTGGATGATATGGAACTCCAGTACAAACTGCTGGTGGACGTGGTTTTTATGGCTACCGTCGGAATGCGACCCATCCTGGTGCACGGCGGCGGAAAGGCCATTACACAGGCGATGAATGAAGCCGGACTGGAGCCCCAATGGGTGCAGGGACGCCGCTATACCGACGAGCGGACATTGGCGATTGCCGAGCATGTGCTGGTCCATAAAATCAACACCCCCATCTGCAACACCATCCGTTCTCTGGGCTGTCGGGCGATGGGGCTTCATTCCCTCAGCAGCTGCGTGGTTTTTGCCGAACCCCTTCGTCTCGAAAACGGCGACGGACGCAAAATCGACCTCGGCCTGGTCGGCAAGGTCTGTGATGTCAATGCCGAACTGCTCACCATGCTCTGCCAGGCGGGCGTCATTCCCGTTATTGCACCGGTGGCCATGACCCGCACCGGCGGCAAGCTCAACGTCAACGCCGACAGCGTCGCCGGCAAAATCGCCGCTGCCGTCAAGGCCGAAAAACTCGTCGTGCTCAGCGACACACACGGCATCCGAACCAACAAAGACGACCCGGAAAGCTACATCTCCACGCTGACCGAGGGCGAAATCGCCAAGATGATTGCCGACGGCATCATCACCTCCGGCATGATGCCCAAAGTCGAGGCCTGCCTGACCGCCATTGACGGCGGCACCAAAAAGGCCCACATCATTAACGGCAGATTTGAACATTCGCTGCTGCTGGAGATTTACACGGACAAAGGCATCGGTACCCAGATTGTCAAATAAACCGCCGACCCGGCGCAAGGGAGAATCCCATGAATACCCAGGAAGTCATTGAATTATACAATCAATACGTTATCGGCAATTACGGCCGGCTGCCCAAGGTCATCGTTCAGGGCAAGGGCAATATCATGATCGACCTGGAGGGCAATCAGATTCTCGACCTGTTCCCCGGCTGGGCTGTCAGCGGCATCGGCCACTGCCATCCGCGCGTCGTCGAAGCCGTCCAGAAACAGGCTGCCCAGCTGCTGCACATGGACAATACCTTCTACACCCTTCCGCAGGGACAGCTGGCCAAACTGCTCTCGGAGCGGTCGTTCGGCGGCAAATGCTTCTTCTGCAACAGCGGCGCTGAAGCCAACGAAGCCGCCCTCAAACTGGCCCGAAAATACACCGCCAAGGGCAAGTACAAGATCATCACAGCGGAAAAAAGCTTCCACGGGCGAACGTTCGGAGCCGTAACGGCCACCGCCCAGCCGAAATATCACGACGGCTTTATGCCCCTCGTGCCCGGGTTTGAGTACGTGCCCTTCAACGACATCCAGGCCCTCACGGAGGCCTTCGATGAGGAAGTGGCGGCCGTGATGATTGAACCCATTCAGGGCGAAGGCGGCATTAATCCGGCCACAGCAGAATACATGCATACCATCCGAAATCTCTGCGACGAAGCCGGCGCCGTGATGATTCTCGACGAGGTCCAGACCGGCATGGGCCGCACCGGCAAATGGTTCGCCTACCAGCATTTCGATGTCGTTCCGGACATCATTACCCTGGCCAAGGCCCTCGGCGGAGGCGTCGCCATCGGAGCGATGATTGCCAAGCCCGAAATCGCCGCCGCCCTCGTGCCCGGCACCCACGCCTCCACCTTCGGCGGCAACCCGCTGGCCTGCGCCGCCGGCATCGCCGTCATTGAGGCCGTCGAGGCCGAGCACCTGCTCGAAAATGCTCAGCGGATGGGCGACTATGCCCGCAGCAAACTCAACGAACTGAAAGCCAAGTACCCAATCATCGAAGGCATCCGCGGCATTGGTCTGATGATCGGCATCCAGCTGAACAGCCCCGGAGCCGGTATTGTCAGCCGCTGCCTCGAAAAAGGACTCCGAATCAACTGCACACAGGATACCGTCCTGCGGTTCATGCCCTCCATGACCATCACCGCCGAAGAACTGGACCGGGCCATTGCTATTCTGGACGAGGTCCTGGCTGAGGAGGCAAAAAAATGACGCACTTTCTGTCCATTCTGGATTTTTCCACGCAGGAGCTTCAGGAACTGCTCGATTTAAGCATTCGCCTGAAAAAACTCTACAAATCCGGCGGACGAGACCTGTGCCTCTCCGGCAAGGTCCTGGCGATGCTGTTCGAGAAGGTCAGCTTGCGGACACGCGTCAGCTTTCAAGTGGCGATGTCGGATTTGGGCGGCACGGCCATTTACTTAAAACCCGAAGACATCGGCATCATCGGCAAGCGCGAGCCCGCCAAGGATATGGCCCGGGTCTTCTCCCGCTATGTGGACGGCATTATGGCCCGAACCTTCTCGCACGAAACCCTGCTCGAACTGGCCCGCTGGTCCACCGTGCCGGTCATCAATGCCCTCAGCGACTGGTCCCATCCCTGCCAGGTGATGGCGGATATGATGACCATCCTCGAGCACTTCGGGCGGCTGGAGGGACTGACGCTGGCCTACGTCGGCGACGGCAACAATGTAGCCCGTTCTCTGGCCGAGGCCTGTGCCCGTTTCGGCCTGCGATATCAGATTGCCTCTCCGAAGGAATACATGCTCGACGACCAAACCCTTACCGAAGCCGAAAAAGCCCGCCCGGGTACGGTCTTTACAACAAACAAACCCGCCGAAGCCGTCCGAAATGCGGACATAATCTATACGGATACCTGGGTCAGCATGGGACAGGAGGCCGAAAAAGAAAAGCGGATTGCCGACTTTCAGGGGTTTCAAGTCAACGCGGAACTATTGGCCAAGGCCCCGGCCCACGCGAAGATTATGCACTGCCTGCCGGCCTATCGCGGATATGAAATCACCGACGAAGTCGCCGAATCCAAAAACTCCATCATCTTCGACCAGGCCGAAAACCGCCTCCACTTCCAGCGCGCCCTGCTCAAAAAACTCCTCAGCTGACTTTCTTTCGGCTTTCCAGACATCCGACTGCTTTCTATTGGAAAGCACAAATTCTGTTTGTATAATCATAGTCTGTCAGACAGTATCTTCGAATCCTTATGCAAACGAGACATACAATCATCTTTGGGGACAGCCGAGATATGTCGGATGTGCCATCCGAATCCGTACATCTGATTATCACGTCCCCGCCCTACTGGCAGCTGAAAGACTATGGTTCGCCGGATCAAATCGGCTTCGACCATACTTACGAGGAATATATCAACAATCTGAATCTTGTATGGTCAGAATGTTTTCGAGTTCTTCATAAGGGCTGCCGGCTCTGCATCAACATTGGTGACCAATTCGCCCGCTCCGTCTATTACGGCCGGTATAAAATCATCCCCATACGGACCGAAATCATCAAATTCTGCGAGACAATCGGGCTGGATTATATGGGGGCCATTATTTGGCAGAAAGTGACAACCTGCAACACGACCGGGGGCGCTTCCGTCATGGGCTCCTTTCCCTATCCCCGAAACGGCATTCTCAAACTGGATTATGAGTTCATTCTGATATTTAAAAAACCCGGAAATGGCCCGTCTGTCAGCCCGCAGATAAAGAAAATGTCCAAACTTACAACCGAAGAATGGAATCAGTACTTTGCCGGACACTGGAATTTCCCCGGAGAACGGCAAAACGGTCATTTGGCGATGTTTCCGGAAGAACTGCCCAAACGTCTGATTCGAATGTTCAGTTTCGTCGGCGATACCGTTCTGGACCCCTTCCTGGGAAGCGGAACGACAACCCTCGCTGCCATCCGCCAGCAGCGCAATTCCATCGGCTATGAAATTAACAAAGATTTTCGCAGTTTGATTGAAAAAAAACTGGGTCTGGAACAACACACCATCTTTGCAGACAGTACCATTGAATTTCGAAATGCCCAAATAAGCCGAAAAGACTGGAAAAAAGCCATCCAAAAACTTCCATATATTTTCAAGGACCCCGTCCAATTCGACAAAAAAATAGACCCGAGACAAATCTCCTTCGGCTCAAAAATCAACCGCGATACGCCGTCACCCAAGGACTTCTTTCGAGTCAAACACGTTCTCGCTCCAAATCTGCTTAAATTGGACAACGGCCTCACAATCCGTTTACTGGGAGTCGCAGAGAAAAAAGAAACCCGGCAGGAAGCTGTTGCTTTCTTAGAAGAAAAAACAAAGGGGCAAAAGGTCTTTCTTAAGTTTGACCAAATCGCCTATGATGAAGACAACCACCTCTTGTGCTACTTATTCCTTTCGAATAAAATGTTTCTGAACGCTCACCTCATTAAAAAAGGGTTGGCGGAAGCGGATACATCTATTCCCCATCGATACAGTACAAAATTCCTGAAAGAATCGAGGCCGACCATATGGCAAAAGAGTGGCTCTTAAACAGTGCAAACATGCGATGGGGACTGACCCGTAAAAGCAAAGTCGGTCCAGTTTCTGAACTGATTCGAAAATGTGCCCCCAAAACTCTCCGTGAATGGGAAACTTTTTATTATAACAACGCCTATTCAAAAGAGCACCTGGAGGCACTCGGACGGCAATTGTTCATAAAAATATCGGAGGTTTGCCGCGCGGAAATGGACAGTATTTCCGAGCAGGACTGTATTGATTTTATTATCAATCTCGTCATCAATCGCACCTTTGATGGGTATCAATCCGAAATTCAGACAATTTATGGACAGCTCCGGCAGGCACTCGGAGTCGAAATTAAGCCGGCACCGGATGAATGGGACCGCGGATACAACGTTGATTTTTATATCGAAATAAACAAAAAGTACATCGGGCTTCAAATCAAACCTGCAGGTTATGCCAATTTTACTCAAATCTTCAACGAATCGGAATTTCAAAAGAAAACACATCAGAAGTTTACCCAAAAATACGGCGGAAAAGTCTTTTATGTCATCTCTCTGACAGATGGAAAGAAAAAGATAATCCATAATCCCGAGGTGATAGACGAAATCAGAGAGGAAATCAAACGTCTTGGATGTACTCAATGAATCTTGACAAACCCGCCATTCTGGTTGCAACCACCAATCCGGGCAAATTGGCCGAGCTGACGGCGATGCTGGGCGAACTGGCCGAGCAGGTACTCTGGAAAACGCTGGCCGACTTTCCCCATCTGCCTGCCGTACCGGAAGACGGCGACACCTTCGCCGCCAACGCCCGCAAGAAGGCCCTCGGCTATGCCCGCGGCTCCGGGCTGCTTACGCTGGCCGACGACTCCGGTCTGGTGATCGACGCCCTCGGCGGAAGGCCCGGCGTCCACAGTGCCCGCTTTGCCGCCGAAGATTATTCGAGCAAGAAAGAGCCCCTCGACCGCAAAACCATCGACCGGCTCAATTACGAAAAAGTGCTGCGTCTTCTCAAGGGAGTCCCCTCCCGGCAGCGCACAGCCCGCTTCGTCTGCCGGCTCTGCCTGGCCGATGCCGAGCAGGTGCTGCTGGAGACCGAAGGGACAGTCGAGGGATTCATTACAGAAGAGCCGCTGGGCGAAAACGGCTTCGGCTACGACCCGATTTTTTGGCTGCCGTCCTTGAAGAAAACCGCCGCCCAGCTTGCCGCAGAAGAGAAAAACCGCATTTCCCATCGGGCCCGGGCCGTCGGCAATTTGAAACCCATGCTGGAAAACCTGCTCCGAAACCTCCGCTGCCGCTAATCCGCCGGAAGGATTTCCACCCGCATCGGTCCGCGCAGCCGATAGCGAATCCCCCGCCAAATCAGCGTCCTGCCGACCGCCGAAGCGGCAATAACCCCCAGCAGAATTATCGAAAAAAGCCAAAACAAGGCCAAATCCGCTCTCGCCGCCGGTTTAAGACGGTCCCAGTCTTTCTCCAGCAGCCGCCCGATCATCCTCTGCCGCAAAAAAGCATGAAGCCACTGACAAAAAGCAAACACAGCAGGCCAGAGAAGAAGAATCCACGACGGCCGTCCTGTCCGCAGCGTCCACACCGCCGCCGCAACCCCGCCCCAAAGCCCGAACACTGCGAATACAGAAGAAAAAAAACCGAACAGCCACATCCTCGGACGATACACCCGTGTAATCAGAAACTGTCTTCGCCCAAATTCCCACAGTTCCTTCCACGAAACCGACTCATACGAAGCCGACATACACGCGGGGACAAAAGCAATCTTCAGACCCGCCTTGGCCACAGCTTCACTGAGGGAAAGGTCATCGCTCAGCGCCGAAGCCCAAACCTGTTCAAGATTCAGCCGGCGGAAGGTATCCACCCGAATCGCCATCGACCCGCCCCAAGCCAGATTAAATCGCGTATTGCCCAGCAGCTGGGCAATTTTGGCATTGACCGCCGACAGGGTCAGCGTCGCCCAATTCGGCGTCTTCGGCACAAACCACCGATACCCCGTCGCAGCCCCGTTTTTGGCCGCCTGGCTGTCCCGCAGCGGATACACCAGATGACTGAGCCAGTTCGGTCCCACGCACGCATCCGAATCGGCAAACGCCAGCACCTGCGTATCCGCATCGGCCTGCCGAACTGCAAAGAGCAGATTATGCAGCTTCTGACTGCATCCGCTCGCCCGCCCCGCCGTCAGCAGCCGCACATTGTTCGCCCGGCTTTGGGGACGGCATTGCTCCATCAACTGTTTCAGAACCGGATACGCCGGGTCCTGCTCATCCTCCACCACAAACAGCAGCAGATACGGCTCATAATCCTGCAGAAAAAACGAGCGGATATTTTCCTCAAACGCATCATCCAGACCCCGGCAGGGCACAATCACCGCCGCTTTGGTGCGAAACTCGCGAACCCGTCTGTATTTTTGAAGCGCATAGCGGGTATTGTTGATCACCTGGATGGTGAAGACAATCTGAGCCGCCATCAGAACCGCTGCTAAAATCTCCAGCCCGCTCATCCAATCACCCTGTTAATGTTTCTTCAATTCGATTCGTCCCCTGAGCTGTCCCATTCCACAGCTGACAGAGCCGCTGAAAATCCTCCGGGCTGTCAATATCCTGCGTCTGATCCTCCACCTGAACAAAATGTCCGGATTGGTCCTGCGGCCATGTATAATCCGGCCCGCCGAATGGATCGACATTCCCCATCAGCCGATACAGCCCCCACAATTTGCCGTATTGATACGCATAGACCGGCTGCTTCCGCTGCCAACAGCGGTACACCCTCCAGAAATCATTGCCCCCAAATCCCCTCTCTCGAAACCAATGAGAGGGCTTGGGAGAATAATTCTGCCGGAAAAACGGCCCAAATACCTTCCAGCCGCGTCTGAATACCCGCCAAAACATCCGGCCTTTGTCCCGCAGCTCCGCCAGCAGCGAGTTGATTTTCAGATTCTTTTCCACTTCTGAACCAATCGAACCTGAAAAGGAACACGCAAACAATTCCGGGCGTCTGAGATTGTTCCGGCAAACCGCCGAGCCGTGCCCAACCCCCCAAAAGCAATACTCCGGACCGTTTCGGAGAATCGAATCGATGCAGAAAGGACTGAAATAGACGTCGCCGAGCAGAACTATCGTCTTTTCAGACCAGAGCGAACGGGAAGAAAACATCGTATCACTCAAATACCGGTCCGCAGACGGCGGAAAAATCTCCGCGGACCCAGCCGCCGCCTTCTCAATCTCCGGGTCTTTTGTGAGGACATAGACAGACCCTACCCCCCTGTCCCGGAGCATCTGAATCGTCCGAACCAAAAGGGGCTGCCGGCCTTTATCGACCGGAACCAGCTGCTTCAGCGTACCAAAGGCACGATTCCACCGCTGTCCCTGTCCGGCCGCCGGTATAATCGCTGTTATTTGAACCGTCATAAAATACCGATTTTCGCAAACAAGTCTTTCTTCATCGAATTATAGAATAACAAGGTCAAAAAGCAATTGAATTGCCGTCAGTCGCCTTAAGAGCATTTTTCACAAAATCAATAAAAAGACTTTGTTTCCTCGATGACTTTTGGTATTGTTAACCTCAAAAGGAGATGTATTTAATGGTGATTTATGCAGATTATGACCGCTTGTGACAGCAGCTTTTTTCATTGCGTCAAACCGCTTGCGGACGGTGTCCGCCGTCTTTATCATCAGCCGCTGCTCGTCTATAACATTGGTCTGACGTCTGAAGAAACCGCCGAATTGGACTGCACCCTTATTCCCTTACAGGTCAGCAGGCATTACAAATCCTACACCATATATCAATCGACTCCGTTTATTAACGCAACCCATAAACCTTCCTGCCTGAGGCACTATTTTGAACATTTCAGCGAACCCGTCCTTTATGTGGATGCAGACTGCCTCTTTTGCCAACGTGTTGAACTGGATGGGTTCGACATCGGCATCACTGTAAAACCCAAACGAAAACTGGATATACAGAACTTCTTTAACGGAATTCTCAACTCCGGCGTTCTTTTCTTCCGCCGGTATCCGAAGCTTCTCCTGGACCGATGGATGCAGAAATGCGCAGCCGGCGGCCATACGGACCAGAGCGCTCTGGCAGAGATTCTTTCTGAAACCATCAACTGGAGAAAACCTCGGCAGATTCAGGATTGGCACGGTTTCTCCGTCCGGCTTCTTCCGGTGAAAATCTACAATGATTATCACTTAAAAACCGGCAAAATCTTTCATTTCAAAGGCCTGCGGCACAGCAAAGAAATCTATCCGCATCTGCTTGAAGCCATGCAGAAAGGCAAAAAGGTCCGGCGGGAATATGATTATTTAAAAAACCGACTGCAAAAAGAAGAAAAACAGATATCAGCAATCACCGCCGCAGATATGCTGATACAGCCGGAAACCCTCTAAAAAAGAACAACCAGAAAACGGCCAAATCGCAGACGTCCCAGCATAACAGCCCAAAAAGACCATTTATTGTATTGAATCGCTTTTTGCAAACACTGGAGCCCTTCTGTCTTTCTGCCCTCCTGCAACAGCTTAAAGCCGGTTTTTCGATACTTCTTCGATAAAACCCGCATCGCCTGCCTGCGGGGAATCCAGTCAGCCCCGCCGTATTCAAAGTAAAACCGCTCCGGAACCTTCAGATTATCCAGATGAACCCTGCCTTTCCCGCCGCGGCGGCTCAGACTCTCTGCCTGCGAGCGTCGAATTACAAATGTTTGCGGGACAAATAAGAACGGAGTTCGAGTGGATAACCGCAGAAAAAAGTCCTGATCCTCCGCCAGCTCCAGCGTTTCATCAAAAAAGAACCCGTCCAGCAGTTCCCGACGAATCAAACTGGCCTGGCAATACACAAAAAAACGGCAAAACAAAGAACGCACAATCCAGCCGGTACAGGCATACTTGTCATTCATTCGTTCCTGCCGACTGCCGTCCGGATGCTCCATCGTGACAGAAGCATATGCAACCCCGTATTCCGGCACTTTCTCCAGCGACGAAACCATTGTTTGCAGATAATCCGGCACATACAAATCATCTGAATCCAGAAAAGTGATATACCTCCCGCCTGCCTTTCGCAGTCCCAGATTTCTAGCCGAAGAAACACCGCCGTTTTCCTTCCAAAAATACCGTAACCGTTCATCCTTTATGGAAGAAACCGCCTGTGCTGTTCCATCCGTCGAGCCATCGTCGATTACCAGAATTTCAAAATCCCGGAAGGTTTGCCGGCAGACACTTCCGATGGCCTCCTGCAACAGTGCCTTGCGGTTGTAGGTAGGAATGATTACACTGACCCGCGGCATTTTTCGGTATCCTCCTAGCCAATACTATGATATATTAAGATTTGAAATAAACAACAGTTAAGTACACAATAATAATGGAAATACCGCTGGAGTTTCCGATAACCGATCCGAAAACCGGACATACAGCCGCCGTCCGGTGCACCGCTCTTTTGCGCCGATTGACCGGGATGCGGTGTACCTATGATGGATTCTGGAAGGGTCAGCCGGTCATTGTCAAAATCTTCACCAGCCCCCTGCGCGGATTTCTCCATTTGAAACGCGAGATGCGCGGCCTTCGCCGGCTGGCCGAACGCGGCATCCCCAGCCCCGCTCTGCTGCATTCCGGAAAAGACCCATCCGGCCGATGGGCCCTGATTCTCGAGAAAATCACGCCGGCGGACGACCTGGCCAACCTGCTTGAGAAAACAGAGGACCCGCAGCAGAAAGCCGAGCTCTGTCTGAAATGGCTCGATTTTGTCGCCTTGATGCATCAAAAGGGGGTTCTTCAAAAAGACCTCCATCCGGGCAACTTTCTTTTCAACGGCAGCCGCCTCTACGCCCTGGACCCGGGAACCATTCATTTCCGCCGCAACCCTGTCTCCATTGAGCAGGGACTTGAGCAGCTGGCCGGCATGCTTTGCACAATGCCCCCTGCCCTGCGGGAGAACCCCCAGCCGCTGCTGGAACATTATGGCCGGCTCCGAGGATTGAAACCGACGGCGGACACGCTCGCCCGGCTTGAAACGTATATCTTCCGGCAGCAGCGGCGGCTCCTTCGTCAAACCCTCCCAAAAACCCTGCGAAACAGCAAACGGTACTTCTCGCTTCAGGAAGGCCCATACCGGGGCATGTTTACCCGTCAGGACTGGACGGAGGAAACCGCCCGGCAGTTCATCCGCCAAATCGACCTATTGATGGAGGCCGGGCAGATTCTCAAACGCGGCAATACCTGCTTTGTCAGCCGCGTGCAGTTCGGCTCGCTGGATATCGCCGTCAAACGCTACAACTACAAGGGCTTCTGGCACTCCCTGCGGCACACCCTTAAGGACTCCCGCGCCCGAAAATGCTGGCTGGCCGCCCACCGGCTGATGCACTGCGGCATTCCCACCCCGCGCCCTTTGGCTTTTATCATACAAAGACGGTTTGGTTTGCTCCGGCAGTCTTATTTGCTGTCAGAGTTTCTTCCAGGCAGCAATCTGGATGAATTCCTCAAATCCTCGGCCGCTTGCGAAGAAAAAGAAAAAATTGTAAGACGGGTAAAAACGATTCTTTCTTCTCTTGCAGCAAACGGCATGGTTCATCATGATCTGAAACCAAGTAATATTCGACTCACCAACGCTCAGCCGGTTCTGATTGATTTGGACGCTCTTCGCTCGCAGCTGTTTTTGCGGCGGAAAGACAGTATCCAAAAAGAAATGGAGGCGGCTTTTTGCAAACGGCTGGAACCATTCATCCACGCAGCGCATTCAAAACAATGCGGCAAAATTGTTCCCCAATAATCCGGTGATCGAATCGCTGTACATAAGCCCTTGCTTTTTGCCCCCAATCCTTTCGAAGCGGCTCATTAGAAATAAGTCGTCGAACAGCTTGATGCCACTGTTCGAGAGTCGAGGCGGAAAAACCAGCACCGCTTTCCTCAACGAAATCATGATTAACCCCTACAGGCGAAACAATCACGGGCAGTCCCGCCGCAAAATACTGAAGAATCTTAAAACCGCATTTTCCCCTCGTGAAACTGTTATCCGGCAGCGGGGCCAGACCGATATCGCACTCCTGAAGCATTTGGGCTTGATTATTCAAAGACCACACGCTCTTCTCAACCGGCAGGTACCTGCAATCCAAAAACTGGTCTGCAATAATTCGCAAAATTACAGAAGGATTTTCCTGCCCAATCTTCTCCAGAGCCGGTTTTATCTCCTCCAAATAGCGCAGCGTGCTGCGGCTGCCGATCCAAACCAGACGGATTTTTCCATCCTGCGGTTTCTTGATTTGTGATTCATAAGCCCTTCCATCCAGACCGGTGGGAAGAATATGAACATTTTTGCAAAAAGGCCTTGCCTGCTCCGCCAAATAAGAATTGCCGGCAATTACACAGTCGGCCATCTTCACCGTCCGCCGAAACAGCCGAAAATGACCGGTCCATTTTTTGTCGGGCTGTTGAGGATTATACATCACAGCATCGTCAAAATCATACAGAATGCGCCGCGCGTTCTTTCGCAGAATCCGAGCATCGAGCATATTCAGCGTCTTTTTGTGAATCAGAACTCCATCAAACCGGGCGGCCTCCCGAAACAGCCGCCAGCGCTGCCGATAAGACGGAGGAATTCGCTCAATCTGACAAACCACTCCACAGTCTGCCAGCCGCTTCAGGTACACCCCAATCCGCTCCCGATAACTGGCCCGCTCCGGATTGTTTGATAAGACAAGCAGATTCACAGTCAAAACCAAAACAAATCAGTCCTTTGAATTCAAACCGCTGAAAACCGAACCGCTCTTAAGAAACATCAAACCTTGCTCATAATCAAAAAAGGCACCTATTCTCCTCAAATAATCCGCTACAGCGGGATGATTATAAATCTCCCATTGGGTCTGCTCGTCGAGCTCTCCCTTCCATCTCTGGGCAAAATACAGTTTCCTGTCCTGATGCGCTTGCAGATGACCAGCTTCGGCTGTGAGACCCCAGCTGCAAAGCCAGAAAATGAGAGCCCGCGTAGTTAGTGGACAAGATATAAACAATCTGTCTTTGAATCGCCATTCGATTTTTCGGCAGCCGCCTGTCTCAATATCCACTTGGACTTTCCGACTTTTTCATCCGCTCAGAGAATAACTTTCCAGGGAGCATTGTAATCACCCGTCCTGATCAAGTCCATCAAATGCCGGGCCATCTTGGTACAGTTGAATTCCCGATGGGCGTGTTCCATTCCGGCACGGGCAATCCGTTCCCGCTCCTCTTCGTGTGCCAAATACCACTCCGCCAGTTCAAAAAACTCCTCCGCCGTATCAAAATACCGAAGATGTTTTCCATCTTGAAAAAGAAGGTCGGAATCCGGCACTCGTTTGGCCAAGGTGAACGTCCCGCAGGCAAGGCAGTTCACCAGCCGGTCGGAGTGATACAGAGGAACATCATTAACAACATTGATGCTCAGAGCAATTTTGGCAGCACTAATGGCTTGAAAGACCTCAATGCCATCCAGAGTGGGAAACCCAAAACACCCATACAAACGAACCCCTTGCCGATTTCTCAAACGTTCCAGCAAAAGCTGTCTTTCCTTATCAGCTTCGGCGGAAAACCGTTTATGGCCTTCTGGCCCTGTAAAAATAATATCAGACTTCCACTTCTCCTCTACATTGGGATAGGGTCTCTGGATATCCGGATCACAGGGACACGGCAGAAAGGCACATCGAGAAACCCCTTGATCCTTAAATTTTTGCATCCACACACCGGCATTTGTTACAATTGCCAAGTCCAGCATTTTCAGAATCTCAAACCATCTTGGGACATAATTCCGAGGATAAGGATCCGCATCCCGTCCAACCAAAAAAGCACGGGGAGCTGCCTTTCGAATCTCCCGAATCATCTCTGTATTAAAATATTTCAGCACACACAGGATCAGGATATCCGGATAATAGCAGCGAATTTGCTCCAGCATAATCTCAAAAGCTTTTGCCTTTTCCCATCGATGCTTCATAGGGAGCAGCCATTTCCGTTTTTGTTCTGCAATATCCCAAAAGCTGAACGGCTGGACATCATGCCCCAGACGAATCAGTCCCTTGACCCACCTCCGTCTTTCGAGCCGAATGGACTTGGGCGAATCATTTTTAAAATCTGCAATTAAGAATATCCGTTTGCTGTCATTCAACATCCCGGTTCCCCTTTAAAGAATATATTTCCAGGGAGCAGAATAGCTGCCTGTCTCAACCAAATCGAGCACCCGCTGAGCCATCAAGGTACAATTCATCTGGCTATGGGCCTTCTCCATCCCCGCCTGCGCGATAGAACGTCGTTCTTCTTCATGCTGAAGATACCAATCCGCCAAATCGAAAAACTCATTCACACTACGAAAATACTTCACTTCCCGTCGATCCTCAAAAAGCAGGTTTGAATCAGGAACCCATTTGGCCAGCGTAAAGGCCCCGCAGGCAAGACAGTTAATAAAACGATCAGAATGACAAAGCCGCTGGCTGTTATCGGCATTAATGCTTAAAGCAATTTTCGTGTTCGAAATAGCCCGAAATGCATCAAGACCTTCTATGCGTCTGTACCCCAGACTGCCATAGATCCGTGCAGAGGGCATCCGGGACAGCTGTTTCAAAATGGCAATTCGATCCGGATCTGTAGCATGCATCGGGTGTTCCGAACGGCCGATGAAAAGAATATCGGCCTGCAAATGCGGTTCGGATTCATAAGGATGCTGAATATCAGGATCACAGGGACACGGCATAAAAGCACACACAGGCACACCGGCCTTCTTATAGTCCTGAAGCCACGAACCCGCATTCGTCGCAAGGACAATATCCATTTTACGAGCAATTTGCATCCGTTCCTTATTTTGTGCCGGTTTCCAGTCGTTATCTCGTCCGAGAAAAATGGTGTGTTTCAGAACATCTCTCAAAAATCCCAAACAATCCAGACTGACATCTCTCATATTGGAAATCAGCACAATATCAGGTCGATACGATTCGGCAATCTGAATCAGAGATTTCTCTGTTTTCCTTCTCCCAAAAAGAAATGCATACCTTCTCTTATGAAACGGGGTAAAATGATGAAGAATATTTCGGTAGCTGAAGGTCTGAACATCACAGCCGTTCCGCACAAATCCCTTGATCCAATGCCTCCTTTCTATCCGAAGGGATTCGGGCGAATGCAGCTTAAAATCGCCGATAATCAGAATCCGTCTGGCCCATGCCATTGATTTTCCTACCCCTTACGCAAGAAATAAGACATCTTCCATTGAAGAAATTTCGTTCAGAATCAAGCGATGAATTCCAAAGACACAGTAGGGCTTATAGCCGAAGGATGCCATAAACCCCTCAAAGTCAGCCGGCGTAATTCCAAAATGGGTCATTCCATTTCTCGACACCTCTACCAGAACCGGAGGCAGGGAGTGCTTGTTCTGCTTAAAATATTCTGAACACCCTCTTAGAACGGCCCATTCATACCCTTCCGTATCAATTTTAATCATCGAAGGAAAAATCTTGTTTTTATTTAAATAAGAATCCAGCCGCTCCCTCTTCACCTCGATTTGGGTTTCAATCTTATCTGAATCGATAAAATCTACCAGCATCGAAGATCCTCCCGGGTTAGTACGATGAACATACATCGGAACGGCTACTTCGAATGAGTCCCCCAGAGCTGTATTGTTTAAAAAAAAGGTGTAGGAAGGATTCAACTCCTTCAATCTCTTCAATAAGCCAAAATATTTCGGAACAGGTTCAAAACAATGAACGGCCCCACCTGGACCGACCCTATCTGCTGCCACCGCAGAGATAAAACCGAAATTCGCCCCGACATCGATGAATACTCCCTGCTTGGGAAGAAATTTTCGAATCGACTCCTGAATTTGTAATTCGTAGGTTCTGTCAAACATTTTTCGATAGCGAGGAGTGTTGTGAAACTCGAAACGAATCTTCCCGATAGTCCCCTGAAATGTCTCAGCAGGATACGAAAAATACCGGGCCCTCCATTTTCTCCACTTCTTTTTGAAATAAAAAAGCGGATGTTTCCGTTTCCAGTTCTCTTCCATAAACTCCTCAACAATCCAAAGAATCCTCTGAAAGAATAGAACGAATCAGTTCAGATTCCATAATTGCTTTGATACGCTTTTGAATCTTTTTGATTGTACGCCTTTGGAGATTATACTGTTTCTGATTCACAACCTGCGTTGCATGGGCTAGATGGAACACGTATTGCTTCAGCACTCTATCCGGGATTCGGACTGTTTTATACCCCCGGTCCTCCAGCTCAAAATACAGTTTCTGCCCCACCGTCAGCCCCTTGTCCCGGTCCATCAGAAACGATAGGTTCTCCTTTTTCAAAATCTCCGTCCGATACGCACAGCAGACCGTCCGATTGTAATACCGATACCGTCCCAACGGGTCCGGGACCCGAAACAGTTTTCGAAAGAAGGTCTTGTAATCCGTCGCCTTCTTCAGCCAGACTCGCCAGGTTTCCTCCAGCTCCACCTTCCCCCCGCCGACACAGGCCATTTTCGGCTCATCCCGAAACGGCTCCAGCAGCAGGTCCAGCCACCTCTCCCGATGCACCACCGTATCCGAGTGCAGCGACACAAAAAACTCCGTCCGGCACTCCTGCAGGGCCCAATCCAGCGCCGCCGCATGGGCATATCCGCCGCTGGAATCATTCGTCGGGTCCTTCCGCTCCATCAGCCGAATCCACGGAAGCGATTTTAAGTACTCCAGCGACTCATCCTGCGAATTGTTATCGACCACCACCATCTCATAGGGCCCGCGGGTATATTTGCGGATGCTCCGCAGACACAGACGCGTCAAATCGAGTGTCTTGTAATTGACAACACAAATTGTCGCGATTCCGTTCGTCCGGCTCATGATTCCTGCGGCACAATCAGCTGCGTTTCATATAGATTTTTATAGACCTGGCAGGTCCGAATCAAGTCCTCATGCCGGCCCTGCCCCACAATCCGCCCTTTGTCCAGCACCACAATCCGGTCGGCGGAAATCACCGTACTGAACCGATGCGCAATCAGAAAACACGTCCGGCCCTTCAGCAGCGTCTGCAGGGCTGCGTGAATCTTCGCTTCGCTGTCGGCGTCAATCTGGCTCATCGCCTCATCAAAAATCAAAATCGCCGGATTCTTCAAAATCGCCCGGGCAATCACAATCCGCTGCATCTGCCCGCCGCTGAACCCGCTGCTGTGCTCGCCGATAATAGTATCATAGCCCTCCGGCAGCGGCTCAATAAACTCATGCGCATAGGCCCGACGGGCCGCCTCAATCACCTCTTCCCGGCTTGCCCCCGGCTTGCCGTAGGCGATATTGTTGGCAATCGTATCCCGAAACGTCACAATATCCTGCGTCACCAGCCCAATCTGCCCCCGCAGACTCCGCAGTGTCGCCCGGCGAATATCCCTGCCGTCTATCAGAATCCGCCCGCTGTCCGGGTCATAAAATCGGGCAATCAGATTCACCAGCGTCGATTTGCCCGAACCGTTGGGCCCCACAATCGCCACCGTCTGCCCGGCCGGCACCTCCAGCGTAATCCCGTTCAGGGCCGGCAGCGAGGCCCCCGGATACGTAAACCGGACCTCTTCAAAAACCATTTTCTCCCGCAGCGGTGCCAAATCAAAGGCATCGGGCTCTTCCTTTTCCAGCGGCTCGTCCAGCACCGCAAAGACCCGTTCGGCCGCCGCGTTCGCCCGCTGCACCTCATTCCAGACGTCGCTTACCTTGCGAACCGACTCCGCCGCCGTGCCCAAAAAAATAACCAAAGCAAAAAAAGTCGAAGACTGCATCCCCTCATAACCCTGAATGACCCAGGCCGCTCCCAACAGCAGAGCCGCCGAACCGGCAAACATCCCCAGTACATCCATCAGCGGGTTTGTCAGTGCTTCCACCCTTGCAATCCGAATCAGCTGCTTGAGCAGGGCCTGATTGGTTTTCTCATAGAGCCCTATCTCGTGGTCCTGGCGGTTGTACACCTTGACGACCCGCACCCCCCGCATCGCTTCCTGAATCCGCCCGAGCAGCTGGGCCGAAATGGCCAGCGATTTTTTTGTGGCCTTTTTAATTTTGCGTCCCAGAATCACAAAAAGCCCCAGCACCAGCGGCGCCGCCGTCAGAAAGATAGCCGTCAGTTTCCAGTTCAGCCAAAAGGCCGCTCCAATACAGCCCGCCGCCGTCAGCGGCTCTCGAAGGGTCTTGCCCAGCAGCACCTTAATGCCCCGACAGCTCTGCGAAACATCATTAAAAATCCGGCTGGTCGTATCACTCGTGCCCCGGCTGCTGAAAAAGCCGACCGGCATATACATCGCATGCGCAAACACACGCTCCCGCAGTCGGGTATTGGCAATCAAAACGATCTTTTCCGCCAGAAAATGCTGATAAAAGCGGGCCATGCACCGAAGAATTGTAATAAAAATCATCCCGATGATAATCAGAACAATGGCCTGCAGCTTGGTTTCTTTGGTCTCCTCGCGGGGAAGAAAACTGACCGGCCATTGCGCCCAATCCGCCAAAGCCGGCTTCTCCGGTGCGACGGCCTCCATCGTTTTGACGGCAGGAACTGCATCCGCAATCGAAATCACCTGCAGGGTCAGCGGCTGACCGGCTGGACAGGTCGCCAGTGCCTCGAGCATCTTGCCGGAAAAGATCCGCTGTCCGTCCGAGGAAAGATAAGGACTGACACCCACAATCCGGTCCTGCGGATGCAGACCGTTTTTTTTCGCCCAGGACTTGGAGTGGACCCGTGTAATCAGCAAATAATAAAGAACCGAATTGCCCTCTTCACCCAGAAAGTCTGAACGGTCCGGCACATAAAAATCCAGCCCATACCGCCAGTTGCAAATCTTTCGGTCCACCCAGCCGTGAAGCCCCTCTTCGCTCATCATCACCTTCAAAAGCGGAATGACCGTCGCAAAACTGACGGAAATCATCAGCGCAATCATCACAGACCAGAAGACCAACTTTACCAGCCGAGGCCACTGCGGCCAGACATCTTCCCACACACGCCAAAAAGCAGATAAACCTTTTGTATCCGACATTTACTTCTCCAGAAACGAACAAAAAAGGCAGATTACCACAGGGGTGAAGGCCGGTCAAGCATTCAAACTCGACTTAACGGTTCGAATACATCCGTTTATAGTACTCCTGATACTGACCCGAAACCACATGATTGAGCCACTCGGAATGGTCCAGATACCAGCGTATTGTTCGAGACAAACCCTCTTCAAACGACACCGAAGGCCTCCAATTCAGCTCCGCCATAATCCGGCTCGAATCAATCGCATACCGCCGGTCGTGGCCCGGTCGGTCCTTCACAAAAGTAATCAGCGATTCGGGCTTCCCGAGGGCCTTCAGAATCAGACGTACCACATCAAGATTGTGCTTTTCATTATTGCCGCCGATATTGTAAACCTGTCCCGGCTGGGCCTCCGTTAAGACCTTCCAAACGGCCGTACAGTGGTCATACACATACAGCCAATCCCGAATATGCATCCCGTCCCCGTACACCGGCAGCGGCTTATCCTTCAGAGCATTGTGAATCATCAGCGGAATCATCTTTTCCGGGAACTGATACGGCCCGTAATTGTTGGAGCATCGCGTAATATTGTACCGAAGCCCCCAGCTGTGCCCAAACGCCTGAACCAGCATGTCCGCAGAGGCCTTGCTGGCCGAATACGGGGAGTTCGGACTCAGCGGCGTTGTCTCTGTAAACTTGCCCTCCGGCCCCAGGGAACCATACACCTCATCCGTCGAAATCTGGACAAACCGTTCCAGTTTTTTCTCCAGAGCAACCTTCAGAAGGGTCAGCGTCCCTTTGACGTTGGTCTCAATGAAAATGCCCGGCTCTTCCAGCGAACGGTCCACATGGCTTTCCGCCGCAAAGTTAATCAGAGCATCAACCTTATAGTTCGATATCAGACTCTCAACCAGGGCCCCGTCACAAATGTCCCCCTTGACAAAGATATGATTTGGATGGTCTCTATAGCTCTCCAGATTCTCCAGATTGCCCGCATATGTCAGTTTATCCAGATTCACCACCCGGGTATCCGGATGCTCTTCCAGCACCATCCGTACAAAATTGCTGCCGATAAAGCCGGCGCCGCCTGTCACCAAAATCGTTCTCATAATTGCTCCAGAAATTCCTTGAGCGGCTCCTGCCAGGGCCTCATGTCTCTGCCCAGCACAGACCGCAGTTTCCGGCAGTCAAACCGGCTGTTCAAAGGCCGTTTGGCCGCCGACGGAAACTCCGATGTTCTGCACGGTTCTATCGAATTCGGAAGTCCTTTGACCTGACAAATAAAACGGGCCATCTCAAAGCGGGACGTATAGCCGCAAGCCGCCGCATGAAAAACCCCTTCCGGAAAAATCGGCAGCTTCAGCATCTGAACAAGCACCTCAGCCAGTTCCGAAGTCGCCGTCGGCGAGCCGACCTGGTCCTCCACCACCCGCAAGACCGGACGGCTCCTGGCGGCCTCCAGAAGCTTGACAACAAAGTTCGTGCCCGCCCGCCCATACGTCCACTGAACCCGCACGATGCAAAATCGGCACCCGGAAGACGCCAGCCGCTTCTCCCCTTCCCACTTGCTTCGTCCATAGGCGCTGAGCGGATTGGGCGGGTCCGTCTCGACATAAGGCCGCTCCAGCGTCCCGTCAAAGACAAAATCCGTGCTGATATGCATCACCGGCACACCGTACAAAGCCGCCAGACACCCCAGAAGCCCCACCGCATCGGCATTGATCTGCATCGCCAGCTCCGGCTCCTGCTCGGCCCGTTCCACGTTGGTATAAGCGGCACAGTTCACCACAGCCCGACAGCCGTTCATCGCCTCCTTTAAATCCTCTTCGTTCCGGATATCCAGCTCCGGCAGGTCATACCCTCGCACCTCCAGCCCCTGCTTCAGACAGCAGGCCGTCAGGTCCGTCCCGAGCATCCCGCGAGCCCCCAAAACGACTATCGGCCCTGCCCCGTTCACAGATTAAACTCCCTCATACCTGGGCAGACGGGAAGAAGGAATCTGACGCAGCGGCCCGTATCGGCTGTCCTTGGCGGACAGAATCGGCTTCGCAATCGGCCAGGCAATCCCAATCTCCGGGTCATTCCAGCAGACTCCGCCTTCACAATCCGGCATATAAAAATCCGTGCATTTATACGAAAACAAAGCCGTCTCGCTTACTACGCAAAAACCGTGGGCAAACCCCGGCGGGATATACATCTGCAGGTGATTGTCCGACGACAGCTCTGCACAGACATACCGCCCGAAGGTCGGAGAACCGACCCGAATATCCACGGCCGCATCAAACACCCGGCCCTGCAGCACCTGAACCAGCTTGCCCTGTCCGTGCGGATGCTGATAATGCAGCCCCCGAAGCACCCCCTGCTGCGAAAACGAAACGTTGTCCTGCACAAACGCCGGCAGGCCGAGTTCCGCATACCGTTTCTGCTGCCAAGACTCCAGAAACCAGCCGCGGGCATCCCCGAACACGGTCGGCCGAATCAGCAGCACCTCTGAAATTGATGTCGGCAGAATCTCCATTACCCGATTTCCTCTATCATCTGCTTCAGATAATCACCGTAATGATTCTTCTTAAGCGGCTCCGCCAGACGGAGCACCTGTTCGGCATCAATCCACCCCTGCCGATAAGCAATTTCCTCCGGACAGCAAATCATCAGTCCCTGCCGCTGCTGAACCGTCTGCACAAACACCGATGCCTGAATCATCGCCTCCATTGTTCCGGTATCCAGCCAAGCCACCCCGCGTCCCAGCAGCCGCACCTGAAGCCGGTTTTGCTTCAGATACAGATTGTTCAAATCCGTAATCTCCAGCTCCCCCCGCGCTGAAGGCCGAATCTGCGCCGCCAGCTCCGTCACCTGCGAATCGTAAAAATACAGCCCTACTGCCGCATAGTGCGATTTGGGTTTCTGCGGTTTTTCCTCAATCCCGAGCACCCGGCCGTTCCGGTCAAACTCGATAACCCCGTACCGCTCCGGGTCTTTGACCCAATATCCGAAAATCAAAGCGCCCTCTTCCTGCCGGGCCGCCTCCTGCAACATCTGGGAAAGCCCATGTCCGTAAAAAATATTGTCCCCCAGAATCAAACAAGCAGGACAGTCCCCCAGAAAATCCCGACCGATTAAAAATGCCTGGGCCAGTCCCTCCGGTCGCGGCTGACAGGCATACTCAATCTGCAGCCCCCATTGCCGGCCGTCTCCCAAAAGACGCTCAAAAAGAGGCAAATCGGCGGGCGTGGAAATCACCAGAATCTCCCGAATCCCCGCCAGCATCAGCGTGGACAGCGGATAATAAATCATCGGCTTGTCATACACCGGCAGGATTTGCTTGCTGATGGCCTGCGTAATCGGATACAGACGCGTCCCGCTTCCGCCGGCCAAAATGATGCCCTTGCGATTCATAATCCCTTCCCGTCCCAAAAAGACTTTTCAGAAAAAGAATGCCCTCGGTTGAGATTTCCTGCTTTCCATCCAAAAAAAACGGGGTACAATCGTATCCCGCCAACAACAGGTCAATCCGACAAACCTACAGCAGTTCATCCAGAGCATCGGTAATGGCCTTTTTGCTCGTCAAGCCGACCCACTTTTTCTCCAGACTGCCGTTCTTGAACAAAAGCAGCGTCGGAATCGCCGTAATCCCGTACTCAATCGCGGCTTGCCTCTGTTCATTGGTATCTACCTTGCAAATCAGGGCACGACCGGCATATTCATTGGCAATTTCTTCAATCACAGGAGCCAGCATCCGACACGGGCCGCACCAAGGAGCCCAGAAATCCACCAGAACCGGCTTGTCCGTCCCCTGAATCGTGGATTCAAATTCCGCATCCGTCAATTCAATCACATTGCCCGCCATAGACGGTTCCTTTCGCTTCACAAATCAATAATCCGGTTTCATAAACCTGAGGAGGATTCTACCCCTGCCCTCAAACCCTGTCAAACAGGAACTATGGGGCCCCCGGAAAATCCGGTATTTGTTCAGAATCCCTGCGGCTGGACGGTGTTGCCGACGACGGATTCGGTCCGGCAGACGGCGGCTGAATTTCCTGAATAGGAATCCGAGGCCGTTCCCCGGACAACTCGATTTCCGGCAGTTCGATATCCAGGTCCTCCTCTTCTTCCTCCTCCATCTCGCCGGAAACGGAGGAAAGCTCTTCCGGTTTTTCGAGAGAACTCCGCTCCTCCGGCAATTCACTCTCTCCGGCGGACTGCTGGGCATTCCGGACTGACAGAATCGCTTCCCGGACCGCCTCCTCAGCCGGAACATCTGTCAACGAACGAAGGACAATAGGACTTCCGCTGTCGGCCTGCTCCGCCCAGACCAAGCGGTTGCGAATCAGCTCCAGCATCGCCAGGAACAACCCGATCAGCACCAGCCGATTTCCGCGTCCTTCAAAAATGGCTTCCAGCGTTTTCGGTCCTTCCGTCTGAAGCCGATGAAGAATTTCAATCTGATACAGGTCAATCGGCGTATCATCCTGAATCCGTTTGAAATCGCCGATCTGGCCGGTGGCCTTCAAAATCCGGTCAAAGGCCTCCAGAAGCGTCCAGACACTCACCTGTTCCAGGTCAATCTGCGGTTCCTGGGACTTTTCCAAAGAAGACACGATAGAATCCGGACGTGTAAAGCGAAGCGACCGCTGCTCACCCGCCAGAGACAGCAGATTCGCCGCATCTTTATAACGCTTATATTCGAGCAGCTGTCGAATCAGGGTTGAACGAGGGTCTCCTGCACTTTCTTCTGTTCCTTCCTCGGCCTCGCTCTTCGGCAGAAGCATTGCGGATTTGATTTCCAGCAGGGTGGCGGCCATCACCAGAAACTCCGCCGCCACATCCATATCCAGCTCCTTGAGCATCTCAATATAATGAAGATACTGCTCTGTGATGCGGGCAATCGGAATATCATAAATGTCCAGTTCTTCCTTGCGAACCAGATACAGCAGCAGGTCCAGCGGGCCGGCAAATACATCCAGCTGTACACGATATTCACTCACAAATCATCCCCCTTACTCACCTCACCCTCCTCACCCCATTCGTCCAAAAGCATCTTTTCATTCAGTACAGACGCCGCCCGTTCCGCATCCGTTTCCAAAACCTGAAGCGAAACAGGAAAAACACCCGTCGGATACAGACCGCTGACAACCGGTTCTCCGAGAACCACACAGCGAATCCCTGCCTCCTCCAGTGCAATCCTGGCCAGCTGGGCCTCTATCGGGTCCGCATATTGGGCCACCGTAATCAGCTTCTGCGCTTGGCTCACAGAATCCCTTTCAAACCGACCGCCCGCCGAACCCGGTCCAGCGTTCTGCGTGCCACCGCATCCGCCCGCGCTGCCCCATCCATCAGGACCTTCTCCACATAATCCGGATTCTTTTCCAGCTCCGTACGCTTGGCCCGATAAGGCCGGAAATATTCAATCAGCAGCTCCGCAATTCTTTTCTTGACCGTCCCGTAGCCCAGGCCTCCTTTTCTGTAGCGTTCTTCCCACTCTTTCAATTCTTCCGGCGAAGCAGCCAGCCGCAGAAGGGCAAACAGATTGCATGTCTCCGGATTTTTCGGGGCCTCCACCGGCGTCGAATCTGTCACAATCCGCATCACCTTCTTCTGAATGCTTGACTCCGACTCAAAAATCTCGATGGTATTGTTATAGCTTTTGGACATCTTCCGTCCGTCCAGACCCGGCACAACCGCCACCGATTCAATAATGTAATCCTCCGGAATCACGAATGTTTCTCCATAGGTGTTGTTAAACTTGACAGCAATATCCCGGGTCACCTCGATATGCTGCTTCTGGTCAGCCCCTACGGGAACCAGCTGGCTGTCAAAAATCAGGATATCCGCTGCCTGAAGCACCGGATACGCAAACAGCCCATGGTTGGGGCTGATGCCTTGAGAGACCTTATCTTTATAACTGGTGCACCGCTGCAGCAGCCCCATCGGCGTGATACACGAAAGAATCCATTGCAGCTCCGTCACTGCCGGCACATCCGACTGCCGCCAAAAGACCGTCTTTTCCGGATTCAGCCCCAGCGCCAGGTAATCCATCGCCACTTCCAGTGTCCGCTGACGCAGGGCTTCCGGCTGCGGATTGGATGTCAGGGCATGGTAATCCGCAATGAAATAAAACCCTTCATGTTCTTCCTGAAGGGCTAAGTTTTGTCTCATCGCCCCAAAATAATTGCCGATATGAAGTTTTCCAGACGGCTGAATCCCGGAAAGAATCCTCACGACGCAAAATCTCCTCAAAAAAGTTCTAAAGCACTGTACAGTATCAAGTGAAACCCCTTCCGTCAAGATTTGACCCTTTGAGTTTACCCCCTCAAAAAAATTTGGTTGTCGTCCCATAAAACCCCTTCTTGTTTACAAATAATAAAAAATAAACAAAAATCTTAAGATTTTCTTTATATTTTCTTTCTGTTTGCTTAATATTATTTTATAATTTACTATGTACAATCTCTGAGGGGAGCATATATGGTTTCAATTTCTACCATATCCATATCTCTCCAAGGACTATCGGAGGCACTGAAAGCCTACTTCGGCCAGTTCGAGAAATTGGACAGCGGAAGCCGCCTCAACCGCCCTTCTGACGGAGCCGCCCAGCTGGCTATCTCTTCTTTTCTGCGGGGTGAAATCGCCTCTGTAAAGCAGGGATTTCTGAATCTAAATGAAGCCGTCTCCCTTCTCCAAACAGCCGAAGGCAGCTTAGGGAAGATTTCCGAAAAGCTTCAGCGGATGCTCGAGTTGACAACGCAGGCACAAAGCGGAACACTATCTCCTGCCCAAATACAAATCCTTCAGGGAGAATTCGATAATCTATCTCAGGAAATAGCACAAATCAGCCAAACAGCGGAATACAACGGCATACCCCTTCACCAGCAAAAACAAACTTTTTTCCTGTCTGCGGCCGGTAGAGAAATTCCTATCCAGCTGGAGGCCATTAATTTATTTCAGGGAGATGTTGAAAGTCCTGCCTGTATCGAAGCGTTGAGGTCTTTCATCGAGTTTATTCGAAACTACAGGTCCAGATTGGCCGCAACACTGAACTCTGTAGAAGGACTGTCTGACTATCTAAACAAGCTTCTGGAAGAAGCAACCCATTCGGAATCCCGGATATCCGATACGGACTATGCACAGGAAATCCTTGACTTATCTTCTTCCCAAATCGCTGCTCATATCGAATCAATTGGAATCCAAAATCATCTTTCCGCCCAAGCCGTCCTATCCCTCCTCCAGGAAAGATAACTAACAAAAAAACCGTTAAATCTCCATAATTGTGCAACTGTGCGCACTTTTGCATTGCACAAACCAATAATCTTTCACAAAAAACGCATTTTTTTGTTGCATTTTTGTCTTAAAATCATATTTTATCAGTCAAAAATACAGGTTCTCCATCGGAATTACCGATAGTCAAGACCAACCTTATTTTTGAAAGGGAGAGGAGTAATGGCAGAGCAAACATCAAAAGGACTGAAATCACTTCTGACGGAAAACAGAACATTTCCCCCGCCTGCTTCCATCCGAGCCAACGCCTGGGTCAACAGCATGGAACAGTATCAGAAAATGTGGGAGCAATCCATCAATGAGCCCGACAAGTTCTGGCTCCAGCAGGCCGAGATGCTTACCTGGTTCAAAAAACCGACAAAAAGTCTGGTGTACACCTGGAACACCAAGGCACGGAAAATCGAGCATACCTGGTTTGCTGACGGCAAGTTAAATGTTTCGTACAACTGTCTCGATCGGCATCTGGGCACCCCTGTCGAAAACAAGGTGGCTATCCTCTGGCAGGGTGAAGAAGAAAATGCCGTTAAAAAAATCACCTATAAACAGCTCCACGCCGAAGTCTGCAAGTTCGCCAATGTCCTGAAATCCAAAGGCATTCGCAAAGGCGACCGAGTAGCCGTTTATATGCCGATGGTGCCCGAATTGGCTGTTGTCATGCTCGCCTGCACCCGAATCGGCGCCATTCACTCTGTGATTTTCGGCGGATTCAGCGCCGATGCCATCAAAGACCGTGTCAATGACTCCAGCTGCAAAATGCTGATTACGGCCAATGTCTCTCTTCGCGCCGGTAAGCATATCCCGCTCAAATCCATCGCCGATGAAGCCCTCGAAAAATGCCCCTCTATCGAAAATGTGGTCGTTGTAAAGGTCAACAATGATCCCTGCAATATGAAAAACGGGCGGGATTTCTGGTACCATGACCTGATGGCCAAAGCCGACCCGAACTGCCCTGCCGAACCGATGGACGCCGAAACACCTCTGTTTATCCTCTACACCTCCGGTTCCACAGGCAAACCCAAAGGAGTCGTTCACACCACCGGCGGGTATTTGCTTCACGTGGCTCTCACCCACAAAATCGTCTTCAATATTCACGATGACGATATTTACTGGTGCACCGCTGACATCGGCTGGGTCACCGGACACAGCTACATCGTCTATGGACCGCTGGCCAACGGCACTACCAGCTTGATGTTCGAAGGCGTACCTACCTATCCGGATGCCGGCCGGTTCTGGCACATCTGCGACAAATTCGGCGTTACGGTATTCTACACCGCACCGACCGCTATTCGGGCCCTGATGCGGCTGGGTGAAGAATGGGTGATGAAATACAAACTGGATACCCTGCGGGTACTCGGCAGCGTTGGTGAACCTATCAACCCGGAGGCCTGGATTTGGTACTATGAAAAAGTCGGACGAAAACGCTGCCCCATCGTCGATACCTGGTGGCAGACTGAAACCGGCGGCTTTATGATTACCCCGCTGCCTGGGGCTATGACCCTCAAACCCGGCAGTGCCTGCAAGCCGTTCTTCGGCGTGGACCCCATCGTCCTGCGAGACGACGGCACACAATGCGCACCCAACGAAGGCGGAAAATTGTGTATTCGGAAGCCCTGGCCGGGAATGATGCGGACAACCTGGGGCGACCATGAGCGATTCATCGATACCTATTTTACGATGTTTGACAACATGTACTTCACGGGCGACGGCTGCCGAGTGGACGAAGACGGCGACTACTGGCTGATGGGACGCATCGATGATGTTGTTAACGTCTCCGGACACCGCATCGGCACCGCCGAAGTCGAAAGCGCCCTGGTCAGCCATCCGAAAGTCGCCGAAGCCGCCGTGACTCCCATTCCGCACGAAATCAAAGGACAGGGGCTCTATGCGTACGTCACGCTCAAAGAAGGCGTTCAGGAAAGCGAGGAACTGAAAAAAGAACTGATTCAGCACGTTCGAAAGGAAATCGGAGCGATTGCTGCTCCGGAGGCCATTCAGTTCGCACCCGCCCTTCCCAAAACCCGTTCGGGAAAAATTATGCGGCGAATCCTGCGGAAAATCGCTGAAAAAGATATCAGCAACCTCGGCGACATCTCCACACTGGCTGATCCGAGCGTTGTCGAAAAACTCATTGCAGGACGGGGATAAAAACAATCAAAACTGCTTCAGGCCGGACGTGCATCCCCGCACGTTCGGCCTTTCTTACACATCTGAAAAGGAGGCCGTATGTCAGAAAACCAATCATCCGGACCTATCAAAAATCACGGTTGGTCTGTTACATTTGCCGGAATGGGCATCAACCTGGCCCTGGGAATCCTGTACACCTGGAGTGTAATCAGTAAAGGAATTCCTGCGGAGTGGGGATGGACGGAAACGCAGAAATCCCTTCCCTATATGTTTGCCTGCCTCATCTTTTCTTTAGTTATGGTCCCCGCCGGACGAATGCAGGACAAAATGGGTCCTCGTCTGGCAGCCACTATCGGCGGTCTTTTGGTTGGAATGGGCTTCATTTTCGCCAGTTTCTTTACTTCTCCAATCGGATATCTGCTTGGTTTCGGCATCCTGGCCGGGGCCGGAATCGGTTTCGGGTATGCATCCGCAACCCCTCCGGCGGTCAAGTGGTTTCCCGCAGCTAAAACCGGACTGATAGCGGGCATCGTTGTATCCGGCTTCGGTCTGGCCTCCGTCTATGCTTCACCGCTTACAAAATATTTGATTGGCACCTACGGCGTTCAAAAAACCGTGCTGTTTCTCGGGATCGGATTTCTCGCTGCGGTTGTCCTTCTGGCTCAGCTGCTGAAGGCCCCGCCGCCGGGCTACACGGCAACCCTCAAATCTTCCTCCGCAAACAGTCCCGCCGCTGCTCCGGCCGCTGCAAAGCGGGATTTTGCCCCAACTGAAATGCTCCAAACCATCCAGTTTTATCTGCTTTGGTTTCTATACGCCTGCGGGGCCGGGGCCGGGTTGATGATTATCGCCAAACTGGCAGCCATTGTAAAAGTCCAGGCAGGGTTGGAAATGGGCTTTGTTCTCGTGGCTGTGTTAGCCGTCGGAAACGGCGCAGGGCGAATCGGGGCAGGAATGCTCAGCGACAAAATTGGACGCAAAGCCGCCCTGTTCCTTTGCTTTGTGGTCCAGGCCGTCTGCATCTTTCTGCTGTCTATGGCCAAAGAAGATACGCTGCTTGCCTCGGTTCCGGTTTTGTCGCTCCTTTCAGCTCTGATTGGGGCCAATTATGGTGCCAATCTGGCTCTTTTCCCATCCATCACCAAAGACTATTACGGACTGAAAAACTTTGGTGTCAATTACGGACTGGTTTTTACCTCGTGGGGAGTCGGAGGATTTATGCTGGCCTATCTGGCAGGCAAAATGTATGACCTTTACAAAACCTTTGCCTATGCCTATTATGGAGCCATCCTTTTGCTGATTTTAGCGGCTGTTTGCGTATCCCTCCTGCGTCCTCCGCAGCCCAAAACAGTCTGAACAGACTCTTCCAAAAATGATTCAAAACAACCAACCCCCAAACCCCGCCTGCATCGGCGGGGTTTTTTATGACAATCCATGAAGCGGAAAAACCAGTCGATGAACCGCCTCAAGCACCTGTTCCGCCGCCGGCAGCACCGATTCTCTCTGCCAATTTGAGGGAACCAAAACCCGGTCCCGCAGCCCCCTGTCATCATTCCAGTCCGTACTTTGCAGCATCACACCGCCCAGCCCCGCCCATAACTCATCCGTCTGCTGGCGCCCGCATAGAGTCGCCCAAACCAGCGCCCAGGCCCGTACTGTATTCTCCACATGGTACCCGCCCCCGCCGACCGCTAAAATCGGCTTGCCAAAGACCAGCAGAGACTGGACTATCTCGACATACACATTATTGGTTAACGAAAAACCGGCCAGCGGGTCTCCCGCCAGGGTATCAGCACCGATTTCCAGCACAATCACATCCGGTCCGTACGCTCCAATCAGCGGAAGAACCCCCTCCCGAAACACCTTCAGATAAACCTCATCATAGACCCCCGGCGGCAGCGGAAAATTCACACTGTACCCGCGTCCCTCGCCTTCTCCAATTTCATCCACAAACCCCGTACCGGGAAACAGTGTCCGGCCGTCCTGATGCGTCGATATCGTCATCACATCGGCCCGGTCATAAAAGGCCGCCTGGACCCCGTCGCAGTGATGCACATCCACATCGAGAAACAGCACCCGCTTGCCCGCCTTTACAAATTCCAGACACCCCAAAACAACATCATTCAAATAACAAAACCCGCCCGCTCTCCCGGCGTGAGCATGGTGATACCCCCCGGAAGGATTAAAGGCAATCCCGGCTTTCCCCTCCAAAATCAGACGAGCCCCTGTTATCGTCGCCCCCGCCGCCAGTGCCGCATAATCATAAACTCCGGCAAAAACCGGACAATCCCCCGTCCCCAACCCCATCCAAAGCATCGAAGAATCAAACTCCCCTCTGTTTGCCCGCTCCAGCGCATCCAGATAGGCCGAAGAATGAAACTGTTCCAGAACAGAGCGTTCAGTTTTCTCCGGAGCGGCTTCGAAAACATCGGGCCCGCTCAGCAATCCCATCGACAGCAGTTTCCGATAAAGCAACGCGGCACGAAACGTCTTGAAGGGACAGGAGTCCGGATAAGAATACTGTTCCAGCTGCGGGCTATGAATCAAGGCCTTTTTCACAGAAACGCCTTTCAGAACAGACCGTTCCTTTGCTGATTCTAATATACCTCAAACAGCTCGGGTTTCCAGTAGGCAAATAAAAAAACAGCGTACAAAAGGCGGTCTGCGCGTCCCCCTCCTAAAGACTCCCGGTCCTCTTATCGGTAATAAATCCGGATGCGTCCGATTTGTGCATCTGTACGAAAGACTATCCGAAACCATCTCGAACCTTGCGGAACCAGTGTCAGTTCATATTTAACCGGGATAAAATACCCATAGACAGGATCGCCGGGGTCATACACAGTTCGTCGGCTTTTGGCTTTCGCAAAAGAAACACCGTCTTTGCTGAAGAAAAAAGCAAAATCGGAAATATTTTTTTCAAAATATGTTTCCAGAACACATCGGCAGATTGCCCCTTCGGTCCGGTAGAGCAGCTCTCCGCCGGCAGCTCCTTTTACACGGCTTCCATCTTCCTTCATCCGGCGGGCCTGGGCGGTTTCAAGCACCACCGGCCCTCGAAAACTATAAACCTGCGACCAATCTTTCAACTCATCCACTATCGCCTGACAATCCACAATCGGGGAAGCGGCAAGATTGGATGGTTCCGATTGGCCGGCTGCATTCTTGGCAATCACCCGGTAAAAATAGCGTTTCCCGATTTTCGCCGTCGTATCGTAAAAAAGGGGGCCATACTCGACTTGGGCGTCCGAAACATTCCAACCGATCACCTGCCAGGGACCGGTTTCCGAGTCTGCTCTTTCGATATCATAAGCAGCCGCACCCGCAGAACCCCGCCAGGAAATCGCCGTGATATCCTCAATGGGCAATAGAGTCGGCGGAAGGGGCTTCTCCAGCGGCGGCTCCGGAACGCCTGCAATCTCGAATGCCTTCTGACGCACCAATTTCAGCAGAGACGCTTCATAATAATCCTCTCCGCTTGGAAAACCCGGCCAATGATAAGAACGAAACCGCCCGAAAGAATCCGGCTCCGAATGCCAGTAAAAACCCCCTTCCCGTTTGTGCGAACGAAGAGACCAAACCATGGCCCCGCTGATGCCTTCCTGAATCACATAATCCAGCAGCTCGCGGACCTTTCCGTTCGTTTCAAATCCGAGCTCCCCCACAATATAGGGTTTCCGTCCTCTGACCATTTCCCGCGAAACCCGAACATCCCCGATAAAATCCGGATTCAGACTCGGGTAATGATGTGTCGTCACAACATCGACAAACGGCTCTTCGACCGACTCCGGGCGGACCTTTGTTGCAAAAAAGCCGTCCATAACCAGATGATTAGGGTCCATGCTTTTGATATAACCGGCAATCTCATGAGTCCACTCCGGTGGACAGCAGAGTTCGTTTCCGGTCTCCCAAAGCAGAATTGCTTTGCAGTCTTTGTAGCATTCTCCGGTATAAACGTTCCTTCGGTTCAGCGTATATTCAATGGTTTTTTTGAAATCCTCAATCAGCTGCCTGTCCGTCCAAAAACGCGAGCGGGCACTGTCCGGCCTTTGGTGAATCGTCACACTTTCTTTCCCGCGAAATGCCGCATAATCTTCCACTCCGCCCCACCATTTCGTACTGTCCAGCAGAGGAAAGATGATGCGAATCCCCTTCTGCTCGGCAATCTGCAAAACTTTATCAATCACCCGAAATCCTTCCTCGTTAAATTGCCCGGGGCCCTCCACATGAACCGGATGTGTCTCACCGGGGCGCCGAACAGAAAGGGTATACAGCCGCGTCGCCCGCCCTCCTATTTGGCGGATGGATTCAAGCGCATCAGCAATTTCATATTCATCCGGCCATCGCCAGGCGCACGTTTCTTCGAAAAACATCACATCTTCTTTGTTATGCAAATCCGGAATATTGAAGGAAATAAAGCGATATTCCTTATCCCCTTCCATCAGTTTATCCCCGCAAACCGTAATAAAATGCTCAAAGCGGTTAGATTGCTCCGGTTCTTCTCTCTTACCCTGCTTCTTATTCAAACTCATAGTTTCTCCAAACTGCCTGCAGATAAACTGCTAATCAAAAGGGGAAACTTACAAAAGCATCCCTCAATCGACCATTGAATCCATAAAATCGCTTGCACAATCGAGTGTGATATTATCAGAAAATATTTGCATAATCAACCGAAAAAGCCCAAATTCTCAATTACAGAGCTTGTGCATCTTGATTTCTGTTGAAAAAGAACCGTTTTCCGACTACGATGAGGTTTTGGAAAAGACCAAAAGATGGATTACAGACACATAACCGGTACAATTTTTGATATAAAAAAATACGCGATTCACGACGGGCCCGGCATTCGCACGACCGTCTTTTTCAAAGGCTGTCCGCTGCGGTGTTCCTGGTGTCACAATCCGGAAAGTTGGGAAACCAATCTTGAAATGCTCCATCGGCCCGTCCGCTGCATCCAATGCGGACGATGCATTCAAATTTGTCCCAGCCATGCCCTAACCAAAATTAACGGCAAAATACATCGAGATATAAGACGCTGTACTGTTTGCGGCGCCTGCATTTCCTCCTGCCCAGCGCAGGCAATGGAAAAAGTCGGCCGACAAGTCACGGTAGAGCAAGTCTTAAAAGAAGTGGAAAAAGATTCTGTTTTTTATGACCAATCCGGCGGCGGTGTCACTTTTTCAGGCGGGGAACCCCTTGCTCAGCCCGATTTTCTCCGCGCTTTACTAACCGCCTGCAAAGAAAGGGGCTTCCATACGGCCGTGGACACATCCTGCTACGGAAAGCAGGAAACATTACAGTCAATTCTGGACTTCACTGACCTTTTTTTGTGCGACATTAAACATCTTGAGCCGAAAAAGCATCGGGACTTTACCGGTGTGGACAATTCCCTGATTTTGGACAACATCAGCTGGTTAAGCGCTAACGCACGCCGAATCATCATTCGGGTTCCTGTCGTTGGAGGCTTCAATGACAGCCTCGATACTATTCAGGCCATCGGACAGTTTGTACAAAAACTGAAAACCATAAAACAAATTGACCTTTTGCCGTATAATAGTGGAGGACTCGCCAAAGCCGAGCGGCTCGGAAAAGGCGAGCGAATGTTCAGAAGCCGGCGTCTTTCAGAGGAACAAATGAAAATACTTGCACAGACGCTGCAGGAAATGGGTTTTTGCGTAAAAATCGGCGGATAGAACCTATGAACGAACGAGTTGCCAAACTGCGTGCTCAAAGCGTAAACACCAAACCGTACATCAGCGCCGAACGGGCTGAACTGATTACCGATTTCTACCAGAGCGGCATCACGATGGAGTTCTCTCCTCCTGTCGTTCGCGGGCTGGCCCTCAACTACATCATGAGCCGCAAACACATCTGCATCAATGACGGAGAATTAATCGTCGGCGAGCGGGGACCGGCCCCCAAAGCCACCTATACCTATCCGGAACTGTGCTGCCATACCCTCGAAGACTTCGACATTATGGCAAGACGCACTCGCACCTCTTTCGATGTGAGCGAGGATGTCAAAAAGGTTTACAAAGAAAAAATCATTCCTTTCTGGAAAGGCAAAACGATGCGGGAGAAGGTCTTCGCTGCGATGAGCGAAGACTGGCATCGGGCCTTTGAAGCAGGCATTTTTACGGAGTTTATGGAGCAGCGGGCACCCGGACATGCCATCCTCGACGACAAGATTTACCGAAAAGGTCTGCTCGACCTGCAGGATGAAATCAGCCAGTCCATCCGCAGTCTGGACTTTTACGGCGACGCGGAGGCCCACACAAAACTCCAGGAACTCAAAGGAATGAAACTGGCGATCGATGCCGTGCTGACCCTGGCCCGCCGGTATGCCGAAAAAGCCCAGCAGCTGGCCCAAAGCGAATCCGACCCCGTCCGCAAAAAAGAGCTGGAGGAAATCGCCGCCGTCTGCCGGCATGTGCCCGCCTATGCGCCCCGAACATTCCGCGAGGCCCTGCAGGCCTATTGGTTCGTTCATCTGGGCGTCATCACAGACCTGAACGTCTGGGACTCCTTCAATCCGGGCCGCCTGGACCAGCATCTGTATCCCTTCTACAAACGAGAGCTGGAGGCCGGAACGCTCACCCGTGAGCAGGCCAAAGAACTGCTGGAGTGCTTCTGGATAAAATTCAACAATCAGCCCGCCCCGCCCAAGGTGGGCATCACCGAAGAACAGAGCGGCACCTATACCGATTTTTCGCTCATTAATGTCGGCGGTGTGGACCCCCAGACCGGACAAGACGCCGTTAACGATGTTTCCTATCTGATTCTCGAAGTTGTCGAGGAAATGCAGCTCGTTCAGCCCAGCTGCTGCATCCAAATCAGCGCCAAAAACCCCGACCGATTCGTCAAGCGTGCCTGTCAGGTCATCCGCACCGGCTTGGGCCAGCCGTCTGTCTTCAACACGGATGTCATCATTCGCGAAATGCTCCACGACGGCAAATCCCTCTTCGATGCCCGAAGCGGCGGCCCCAGCGGCTGCGTCGAGGTCAGCGCCTTCGGGAAGGAAAGCTGCATCCTCACCGGCTACTGCAACTGGCCCAAAATCTTTGAAGTCACCCTTCACAACGGACGCGACCCGCGAACCGGCGTCCAGGTCGGTCCGAAGACCGGCGACCCGGAAACCTTTACAACCTTTGAACAGCTTCGCGACGCCTACAAAAAGCAGCTGAATCACTTTATCAACATCAAAATCCGCGGCAACCAAATCATTGAACGGCTTTATGCGGAATGGATGCCCGCCGTCTTTATGTCCGTGCTGGTGGATGACTGCATCAAGCAGGGCAAAGACTACCACAACGGCGGCCCGCGCTACAACACAACCTACATTCAGGGCGTCGGCATCGGCACACTCACCGATGCCCTCACGGCCGTCAAATTCCACGTCTTCGACCGCAAGACGCTTCCGATGCGGACCCTCTTAAAAGCCCTCGAGGCAAACTTCGAAGGAATGGAAGACATTCAGAATCTGCTCCGGCAGGCCCCCTGCTACGGCAACGACGACGATTACGCCGACTCCGTTGCCGTCGATTTATTCAATCTCTACTACGACGCCATCAACGGCAGACCCAACACCAAGGGCGGCAAATACCGCATCAACCTCCTGCCGACCACGGTCCACATCTATTTTGGGCAGGTCACCGGCGCCCTGCCCAACGGACGCAAGGCCGGGCAGCCTCTGTCTGACGGCATCTCTCCCAGTCAGGGTGCAGACACACACGGCCCGACCGCGGTTCTTAAATCCGCCGCCAAGCTGGACCACGCACGGACCGGCGGCACCCTGCTCAATATGAAATTCACCCCGCAGGTACTCGAAGGGGAAGGACTGGACAAACTGGTTCATCTGATTCGCAGCTATTTCCGGCTGGACGGCCACCATATCCAGTTTAATGTCGTCAACCGGCAGACCCTGCTGGAAGCACAGAAAAATCCCCAGCAGTATCGGCACCTGATTGTCCGCGTTGCCGGATACAGCGACTATTTTGTGGAGCTCGGAGAAGGTCTGCAGAACGAAATCATCGCCCGCACGGAACAGACATCCATTTGACGGCAGCGATTCTGCATCGGCAGCCGAACGGCTATCTCAGCAGACCCAGCTGCTGCGGCAGCCACAGCGACAAAGCAGGAACATAAGAGCAGATAAACAGCACGACAATCATCGCGGCATAGAAATAGCCGATCTGCCTCATTACCCTTGTCACCGTCGTTTCGGCAATTCCGCAGCCCAGGAACAGGCACGTGCCTACCGGCGGTGTGCACAGCCCGATGCACAAATTCGTAATCATAATAATGCCGAAATGAAGCGGATGGACCCCATACGTGGCCACCACCGGCAGAAAAATCGGCGTAAAAATCAGAACCGCCGGCGTCATATCCATAAAGGTCCCTACAGCCAGCAGAATCAGATTAATCATCAGCAGCACCACGATTCGGTTGTGCGTCAGCCCCAGCAAAAAGGCGCTGATATCCTGCGGGATGCGCTCGGCCGCCAGCACCCAGCTCATCGCCATACTCGTCGCAATCAGCAGAAAAACCACCGACGTCATCACACCCGTCTGCAGCAGAATCCCCGGAATTTCCGACCACTTAACCTCCTTATAAAACACCACCGCCAGCAGGAACGAATACAGCACCGCCACGGCGGAGGCCTCCGTCGCCGTAAAAATCCCTTTCAGTATCCCGCCCATTACAATCACAATCAGCAGCAAAGCCGGAATCGCCTGAATGAACCGCTTTACAGATTCTCCCGCTTCGAGCGTTTCACCCTTGCCGTAATTTCGCTTCCAGGAAATCAGACTGCTGACAACCATCAGTCCCAGCCCGACCAGAATCCCCGGAATGACCCCCGCCATAAAAATCGCCGCGATGGAAACCGCTCCGCCGGTCGCCAGCGAATAGACAATCATTACGTTGCTCGGCGGAATCAGCAGTCCTGTCGTAGCCGCCGTAATCGTCACGGAAGCGTTAAAATCCCGATCATATCCCCGCTTGTTCATCAGCGGAACCATAAAGCCTCCGATGCTCGAAACCGCCGCCGTTGCTGAACCGGAAATTGCCCCGAACAGCATACACGTCAGGATATTGACCAGGGCCAGCCCGCCGCGAAAACGACCGACCAGAACATTGGCAAAGTCAATCAGCCGACGGGCAATCCCTCCATGGCCCATAAACAAGCCGGACAGAATAAAGAAGGGAATGGCCAGCAGAGAAAACTCATCAATGCCCGTGGCCATCTTGTGAGCCACCGCCGCAAAGGCCGGCAAATCTCCCATCGCCAGTATGCCCAGCAGCGACGCAATCCCCATCGAAAAGGCCACCGGAACCCCCAAAACCAGCAGAATCACAAAACTGACAATCAGAATCTGAATCGGAAAATCCATTACTGCTCCTCGCCCTGAAAATCATCCGTTTGCTGAACAGACGTTTTGAAAAATTGGATCACTCGCTCACAGAGGCCGATTCCGCCGTACAAAAGCATAAAGAAACCGCTGATGGGAACCGCCAGATACACATACCCCATCTGAACCCCCAGCGCCGGCGATTTCTGCTGCAGCCGCAGCGTGATTTGAACCAGTTCCGTCCCGCCGACAATCATCACAAAAAAGGCGAACAGCACAATGCACAGAAACCCAAAAATCTCCGCCCTCAGCCGGTCCCGCGGCGGCAGCTTCTGGACAAAATAATCAATCCCCAGATGCGCCCCCCGCCCGGTTGCCACCGCCGCCCCCAGCAGCGCCGCCCAAATCAGCAGAAAAATCGCCAGCTCCTCCGTCCATTTGCTCGGGTCCCGAAGCACATACCGACTGAACACCTGCCAGAGCACATCGATCACCAGCACCCCGACAACCGCCATCACCAGAATTTCCAGACACCCGTCGAGGATTTTTTTTATCCATTCGGCCATCAGCGAATCTCCTGAATCTGTTCGATCAGTTCGCCCAGTTCCGTCCCTTTATACCGTTCCCACATCGGCTTAACGGCCTGCTGAAAGAGGGCCTTGTCCGGCTCAATAATAGTCACGCCGGCCGCCTTGACGGCCTCCAGTGAAGCCCGTTCCGCCTCTGCCCATAGTTTTCGATTAAACACAACCGATTCGTCCACCGCCTCCTGCAAAATCCGCTGCTGCTCAGGCGTCAGACTTTCCCAAACCCGGGTGCTGATAACCAGCATATCCGGCACACGGACATGTTCATCCAGAATGTAATACCGGCAGACTTCAAAATGCCGCGAGGTCTCAAACGAAGGCGGGTTGTTTTCCGCCGCATCCACCACCCCCTGGTCCAGCGAGGTATACAGTTCCCCCCAGGCAATCGGCGTCGGGGAGCCGCCCATCGTCTCAATCATCTGCATCGACATAATACTCTGCATCACCCGCACCTTCAGCCCCTTGAGGTCCTCCGGACTGTAAATGGGCTTCTTGGCATAAAAACTTCGGGCCCCGGCATCATAATAGCAAAGCCCCTTAAGCCCTCTGTCTGCTCCTGCTTCCAGAAGCTTTTTCCCGATCGGCCCCTGCGCCACTTTCCAAAAATGCTCCGAATCGCGGAACAGATAAGGAATCCCGAAGATTCGTATCTGCGGCACAAAACTTTCCATCGGCGCCGTTGAAGTCTTGGTCATCGACATATAGCCAATCTGCAGGGCCTCAATCTGCTCCTTTTCCGAGCCCAGCTGCTCATTGGGAAAAATCTGCACAATCAGCCGGCCGCCGGATTTTTCCTCCACCAGTTTGGCCATATACTCCATCGTGATATGAACCGGATGGCGGGGGCTGAGACTGTGAGCCAACCGAAGAACTCGAACCTCCTGCTCCCCGCGCAGCACAGATACGGCATACCCAATCCCCAGCAAAACCAGCAGCACACAGATAAAATTCAAAAGCCCTTTGCGCATAGGCCCTCACGAATCACGACGCTGACATTCCATATCAAAATAACGGCACGCATTTCGAAAACAAATATCCTCCACAATCCGGCCCAGCCAGTCAAAATCCGGCGGCAGCAGTCCCTTTTCCACATCCGAGCCGAGAATATTGCACAGAATTCTACGAAAATATTCGTGTCGGGGAAAGGATAAAAAACTCCTCGAATCGGTCAGCATCCCCACAAACCGGCTTAAAAGCCCCATATTCGAGAGGGCCTCTATCTGCTTTTCAATCCCGTCTTTCTGGTCCAGGAACCACCACGCCGAACCGTATTGGAGTTTTCCTGGACAAGAGCCGTCCTGGAAATTGCCGATCATCGTGGCCATCAGTTCGTTGTCCCGCGGATTCAGATTGTACAGAATGGTCCTGGGCAGCAGGTCTTCGCGGTTCAGACGGTCCAGAAAGGCCGCCAGCGGACGGGCGATTTCAAAATCCCCGATGGAATCACAGCCGGTATCGGCTCCCAGCCGCTTCATAATCTTGCTGTTGGTGTTGCGCAAAGCCCCCAGATGCAGCTGAAGCACCCAGCCGGCCCTGGCATCCATCACCGCCATATCATACAGAAGGGCCGATTTGTACTGAAGCAGCTCTTTGTCGTTCAGCGTCTGTCCGGCCCGCAGTTTCAAAAAGGCCGATTCGACCTCCCGCAGCGTGTACGGCGCTGCATACACCGTCTCCAGCCCGTAATCCGACAGCCGGCACCCGTTGGCGTGGAATTCATCATGACGCTTCTGCAGCGCCTCCAGCAGATTGGAATACGTCCGAATCTCCACGCCGGAAACCTTCTGCAGACCGTCCAGCCATTGATTCGAAAAAGCGGGATTCTCCGCCGCCAGCGCCTTGTCCGGCCGCCAGGCCGTATGCACAAAAATCTCAAAGCCGTCCCGCTGGATACGCTGATGCCATTCGAGAGAATCCAGCGGGTCCTCCGTCGTGCAGAGCACCTGAACGTTCATCTTCCGCAGCAGGTTGCGGATGCTGAATTCCGGCGTCTTGAGCAGGTCGCTGCACGCCTCATAAATCCGTTCGGCCGTCTCCGGCCCCAGCAGCCGGTCAATCCCGAAATACCGCTTCAGCTCCAGATGCGTCCAGTGATACAGGGGATTGCGGAGGGTATAAGGCACGGTGGCCGCCCAGGCGGAAAACTTCTCCCAATCCGATGCCGAACCGGTAATCCGCTCTTCCGGAATGCCGTTGGTCCGCATCGCCCGCCATTTGTAATGGTCTCCTTTGAGCCAGGCCTGCGTGAGATTCTCAAAGCAGGTATCCTCGGCAATCAGCCGCACCGGCAGATGGCAATGGTAATCATAAATCGGCATCTTTTCGGCGTATTCGTGATACAGCCGCGACGCCGCCTTTGTTTCCAGCAGAAAATCCTCGTGAATAAACGGTCGCATCGCCGCTTCCTTTCCCATCCACAAGCGTCTTTAATCGGGGCGATTTTGCTTTTCCGCCGGAGCGGAAATCCGATTGTTTCCAGTGCCGTCAGACGTTCTATACCACATAGGTCGAAGCGGAGGTTTCGCCGCCCCGTCCCGTCCAGTTCGTATGGAAATACTGCCCGCGCGGCCGGTCCACCCGCTCGTACGTGTGTGCACCGAAGTAATCCCGCTGGGCCTGCAGCAGATTAGCCGGCAGACGCTCACAGCGGTATCCGTCAAAGAACGCCAGCGCGGTACAGAGGGCCGGTACCGGAATTCCCATCTGCACCGCCATTGTAATCACCCGACGCCAACTCGGCTGCGCCTTCTGAACCGCATCGGCAAAGAACGGGTCCAGCAGCAGATTCGACAGATTCGGGTTGCGGTCAAACGCCTCCTTAATCTTGCCCAAAAAGACCGACCGAATGATGCAGCCGCCCCGCCACATCAAAGCAATCCCGCCGTAGTTCAGATTCCACTTGTATTCCGCCGCCGCGGCACGCATCAGTTGGTATCCCTGCGCATAACTGATAATCTTGGAGGCATACAGGGCCTGCCGCAAATCATTCACCATCTGCTTCTTATCCCCCGCAAAAGCACCTTTGGGGCCTTTGAGCACCTTTGAAGCCGCTACACGTTCCTCCTTCAGGGCTGACAGGCACCGGGCAAAGACCGCCTCGCCGATCAGCGTCAGCGGCTGGCCGGTATCCAGCGCCGCAATCACCGTCCATTTGCCCGTGCCCTTCTGGCCCGCCGCATCCAGAATCAAATCCAGCACATACTTGCCCTCTTCGTCCTTGTATGCCAGGATGTCCCGGGTAATCTCAATCAGATAGGAATTCAGCTCCCCCTCGTACCATTCGGCGAAGACCTTGTGCATTTCCTCGTTGGTCATTCCAAGGCCGTCCTTCATCAGATGATAGGTCTCGCAAATCATCTGCATATCGCCGTACTCGATGCCGTTGTGCACCATCTTGACAAAATGGCCGGCCCCGTTTTCGCCCACCCAGTCACAGCACGGCTCGCCCTTATCCGTCTTGGCGGCAATCTTCTGGAATATCGGCTTGACATGCGGCCAGGCCGCCGGCGAACCGCCCGGCATAATCGACGGGCCCCGCAGTGCCCCTTCCTCGCCGCCGGATACCCCCGTGCCGATGTACAGCTTGCCCTTGCTTTCAACATACTGCGTCCGCCGAATCGTATCCGGGAAGTGGCTGTTGCCGCCGTCAATCAGGATATCTCCGTCCTCCAGATGCGGCAGAAGCTGCTCGATGAACTCATCCACCGGCTTGCCCGCCTTGACCATAATCATAATCTTGCGGGGCTTCTTTAAGACCTTCACCAGCTCCTCGATTGAATGGCAGCCGATGATATTCTTGCCCTTCGCCCGGCCGGCCAGAAAGGCATCCACCTTTTCTACCGTCCGGTTATAGCAGGCCACCGTGAACCCCTTGCTTTCCATATTCAGAATCAGATTTTCCCCCATCACCGCCAGTCCGATTAATCCGATATCCGCCTGTGCCATAGGTCCATCTCCCGTTTTTGAAGGTTTCTCTTTTACTGAAATCGTTCCCGATATGCCCAAAGCCCCAGCCCCGGATTGGAAATGAAAAATACCTCTTCGCCGTCAATGCTGTGAAATCCGTCCGTCCGCTCAGCGGGCTTGTATTTCTTCATCATCTCATTCAAATCCCCCCACGCAAATCCCACGGATTCGATTTCCCGGCGGCTCAGTTTGCCCGGACAATACCGCACCAGAAACCGCCCTTCCGACGAGCCGTGTATCAGATGGGCCGCTGCGCTCAGATTGGCCTGCAAATCCTCATTCTCCGCCGTCAGGGCCAGCACCCGCTCCGAACCCACATACCCGTACTTTCGAATCAGCCGGTCAATCTGTTCATCTTCCCCGAATTCCACCAGCCCCGGCGCCAGGACAATCAGCTCCCCGCCGTCCGCCATCGCCATCCGTGTGCGGTAAATGCTCTTGTTTCCCAGCCAGGTGCTCTTGTATTCCTCCGGGTCCAGATAGACAACCGCTTTTTTCAGCGGCCGCTCGAGCATCGTAAAATTCACCTGCAGGGCCAGCCGGGCTGCCTGCAGAAAGCATTCTGTATCATCGCCGATAAACAGCCCCCGCACCTTCGGCTTTCCGCCTCCGCCGTCCACCACCGTCAGCACATACACAATCGGCAGGTCCTTAAGAAAATGCTCCGAAGCATAATTCAGAACCCGCCGAACCGGTGTATCCGCCCGGCCCATCATCCGCTCCATCCCGTAAACCGCGCCGAGGAAATGACTTTTGTTAATGCCCTCCGACCCGCCGGTGCCCACCAGGATATTCTTATTGTAATTGGCCATCCCCGTCACTTCGTGAGGCACTACCTGGCCGATCGAAAGAATCAGGTCATATCCGCCTTCCACCAGCAGACGGTCCACCTGGGCCGGCCAGTCGTAATCAACCTTTCCTTCGCTCACTTGACGAACAAAAGCCCCCGGCACCTTGCCCATCGTCACAATCCCGTTTCGCCAGTCGTGAACCCGGAACATCGACAGCGGCATCCCCGGATACATTCTGCGGATTTCCTCCGGCGTCATCGGCCGATGCGTTCCGATAGCCGGCAGCACATCCGTCAAAGCCGTCCCGTAATAGTCCCAGGCCATCCGGGTCAGCAGACCCGCCTGCGAATGCAGTCGGGTAATATCCGGCGGCACCGCCAGCACTTTCCGACGGGGGCCCAGCTGCTCCAAAGCCGCCAAAAGCCCCTCTCGCATCTGTTCCGGCGTCAACTCTTCCTGCGGATTGCCGCAAGCATAATAGAGCATGTTTCACCTATGAATTAAACACCGCTGAAGGCGTTAAAGCCGCCGTCAATCGGCACCACCACACCGGTCACAAAACGGGAGGCATCGCTGATCAGCCAGCGGACCGTCCCGCACAGCTCCTCCGGGCTGCCGAACCGCCCCATCGGGGTATGTGCAATAATCGTCTGTCCCCGCGGCGTCAGAGCCCCGGTCTTCTCATCCGTCAGCAAAAACCGGTTCTGTTGCGTCAGGAAAAAGCCCGGTGCAATCGCATTCACGCGAATTTCCGGCGAGTAATTCTGACACATATGCACCGCCAGCCACTCGGTGAAATTGCTCACCGCCGCCTTGGCCGCCGAATAGCCCACCACTTTTGTCAGCGGGCTGAATGCGCTCATACTCGAAATATTCAGAATGACTCCCCTCTTTTCCTGTGCAAAATACCGCCCAAAAACCTGAGACGGCAGAAATGTCCCCATAAAATTCAATTCGAATACGGAACGAAGCGCCTCCTCCGGCAGGTCAAAAAACGGCATCTGTTCCGATGTAGTGGCCTCCTTTTTGTTGCCGCCGGCCCCGTTAATCAGCACATCCACCCGCCCCATCGTCTCTCTGGCACAGGAAAACGCCTCCTGAATCTCCTTTTTGTCCAGAACATTGATGCGAAGCGGCATCGCGAAATGCCCTTTCGATTCAATCGTTTGGGCCAGTTCCTTCGCTCGTATTTCATCATAGTCTGCAATACAGACCTTTGCCCCGGCCGCCGCCAAATCCTCTGCAATCGCCCCGCACAAAATCCCCGCCCCGCCGGTAATTACCACACATTTGCCCTTCACATCAAACCAATCCGCCATCGGCTGGACTCCTTAAAAAGGACACAGACAAAGAAATTTTTATTCTCAAAACTTGAGATTATTTTACAGTGCACCAGACAAAACTTGCAAGTTTTTTATTATTATTCTTATATCTTGTTAATTGGCAGATATTTATAGACCTTCCAAAAAGAGGTGAGCAAAACTTGAAAAAGCTCACGAATTGAGATATTATAGAAAAACTATGGAAAAAACCGCTATCAATTCCAAGGCGGCCGGACGCCGAAACGAAAAAGTTGTGCTCTCTCTTCTGGCCGGGCACGGCCCGCTCTCCCAGAGTCAAATCTGTCAAATGACTCATTTAGGAAGTTCTACCGTCAGCACCATCGTCAGCCGTCTTCGGGAAAAAGAGTGGATTCACGAAACCCCCCTTCCCAGCGGAAAACGCGGCGCCAAACCCGTCCTTATCCGCATCAATCCCCAGGGAGGCCATTTAATTGCCGCCGAAATCAATCCGCACACCATTCGGCTCGGTCTGTTTGATTTTCATTGTCAGCTGACCGAACAAATCGCCATCGCTCTGGGCACAGACCATTCTGTTGAAAACGTCCTTCGCCTGCTCGAAATCAACATTCGCGGGCTGGTCAGCAAGGCCGGCATCCGCCCCGACAGAATCCTCGGTGTTGCCGTCACCCTCAGCGGCTCCATCACCCCCGCCGGAGTTGTCGAACTGTCCAGTCCCCTCGGCTGGAAAACGGTCCCTCTCCGCCGGCTCCTCCAAAACCGCTTTGACTGGCCGGTGGAAATCTACTCCACCAAAGTGCGTCTTTTGGCGGAAATTCGCCTTCAGCCCTCTCTCCAATCCAAAAACATTATCTATTTTAACATCGCTGACGGCGTCGGGTCCACCCTCTTAATAGACGGCAAACTCGTTTACGGAGCCACCCGCCGAAGCGGAGAAATCGGACACATCACAGTAATGCCCGACGGCCCTCTGTGCGGGTGCGGACACAAGGGCTGTCTGGAGGCCCTGGTTTCCGGGCCTGCCGTCCTGCGAAAAATGCGACAGGAACTCACCAGAGAATGCTCCTCTCTTCTGCAGCAGCGGCTTCCCGCTCTCCGCTCTCCGGAACAGGCCGTCGAAGAGCTGGCCTGGGCCGCCGACCAGCAAGACCCTTATGCCCTGTCGGTTCGGGATTTTATCGCCGACTATCTCTGCTATGCCGCCGCCGCCGCCGTCAATCTATTCGACCCGGATGTGCTGATTCTCGCCGGCTATGTCAGCCAGCCCTTCCTCCCCTATTTTACAAAACGCCTTCAGGACTACTTCGTCGAACATGTCTATGACTTTGCCTCCAGAACCATCGAAATCATCCCCGCCCGAGCCGGCAAAGAAGCCCTCATTCAGGGTGCTGCCGCCGCCCTCTTTCAAAATGCACTTTCCCCTGTCTGATCTCCTCGCAAGAAATCCCCACAGAATTTCTTGCTTCCGGCAAGAAGGCACTGTAAGATGTCGGTTAATTCAATAGAAAAATTCAACCGTCAAAGGAAAGGGATTGCCTATGAAAAAAACACTCGCGTTTATCGGATTGGCGGCCTTTGCGCTGCTCGGATGCAAACCGAACCCGAAACTTGTAACCTGCCAGAACGAAAAACAGGCCCTCCAGCAGGAGCTGACCGACGCCCAAAAAACCATTGAGCAGCAAAACGAAAAAATCGCTTCGCTCCAGAAAAAATACGAAGAAGTCAACCAAAAGGCCCTCGAAATTACTCGGACCTTGATGGAAAAATCCACCCAGTTCAAAAATGAATCCACCCAAAAAGACAAACAAATTCAGGAACTTCAGAAACAGCTCGCCGAACTCCAGAAAAAACTGTCAGAAACCCCGGCCGCAGCACCAACACCGGTACCGGCGACACCGGCACCTGCACCCGCGGCTCCGGCCAAACCCTAAGATTCAAATCTCTCAATAATTAGGAAGGAAAAAAGCCGGCTCATCTTGTTATGAGCCGGCTTTCTTTTTTTCACACAATCCCCGCTCTTTTCATTGTTATCAGACCCACTTGAACCAGTCTGCCTTTTTCCCGGCTGAAAAAAACTCGCTTTTCAGTATTCCCAAGCCGCCCAAATCACTCTCAGAAATCATTCGCCCATGTATTTGTTCTTTTTGCACAACCGCTGCTTAAGCTCCGGCTTTCTTTATCCGAATTGAATGCCAAAGGTCTAAAAACTTTGTGTAAAACCATAGACCGATAACTACAGCCAGTTAGGAGTCAAACTATGGCAACGGCCGTACAGGAAACAACTGCAAGAAAAAACAGTGCCCAGGAGGGCAAGTACCTGACCTTTGCTCTGGGGAAAGAAGAGTATGGGCTGGAAATCCTGAAAGTGCGGGAAATCATCGGCTATATGAACATCGCCGCCGTCCCGCGCACACCGGAATTCGTCAAAGGCGTTATCAACCTGCGAGGACAGGTCATTCCGGTGATTGACCTGCGTCTGCGGTTCGGGATGGAAGCCGCTGAAGTCACCGACCAAACCTGCATTATCGTGGCGGAAATCAACCAGAACGGCAAAACCTTCAACGCCGGTCTGATTGTGGACCGCGTCCAGGAAGTGCTCGACATCGCCGCCGAAGATATTGAAGAGTCCTCGCATCTGGGCTCAGCCGTCCAGACGGATTTCATTCTCGGCATCGGCAAGGTCGGCTCGTCCATCAAGATTCTGCTGGACATCGATCAGGTCCTCGGCGGAGTCCATCTGAATGAAGCAGCAGCGGCAACCGCGGCGGATTAACAGATTCAACATTAAGTAAGAAAAAGGAAAGAGGAGTTCAGACAGCATTGCAGTCCAGCTCCGGAAATTTCAAAAGGAGATGAGTATGCTGAACAAAATGGCTTTAAAAACAAAATTACTTATGTACGGCCTGATTTTGACGCTCGTGCCTCTGCTGGTGATTCTGGCAATGGTTACCATCCAAAATCGACAAATGGCAAGTGCAGCCGAAGAGGAAAGCACAAAAATGGCCTATACCGACCTCGACCATATCGCCCAGCACATTTACAACATGCTTCAGGTCGAGCAGCTGTCCATTCAGGAAAATATCAACCAGTCCCTGCGGGTTGCCCGGGACATTTTCAATCAGACAGGTGCTGTACGGCTGGATGAATCCTCCGTCACCTGGCAGGCCGTTAACCAGTTCAGCCAGAGCAGCCAGACCGTGACCCTGCCCAAAATGATGGTCGGTGACACCTGGCTGGGTCAGAATACCAGCCGGCAGGTCCCCTCTCCAATCGTGGATAAGGTCAAAGACCTTATGGGTGTTACCTGCACCATCTTCCAGCGGATGAATGAGCAGGGAGACATGCTGCGGGTCTGCACCAATGTCGAGAAGAAAGACGGCACCCGCGCCATCGGCACCTTCATCCCCAAAACTCAGCCGGACGGAACCCCCAATCCGGTCGTCTCCGCAATTCTTCAGGGCCAGCGGTACGAAGGCAGGGCCTTTGTAGTGGACCGCTGGTATATCACCGCCTATGAGCCGATTTTCGACGCTCAGAAAAAGGTGATTGGGGCCCTGTATGTCGGGATTCCGCAGGAACGCTGCACCAATATCCGTCAGGCCATCCTGAAAACCGTCGTCGGAAAGACCGGCTATGTCTTCGTGCTCGACTCCAAGGGCAACTACGTAATCTCCAAAGACGGCAAGAGAGACGGAGAGTGCATCTGGGAAGCCAAGGATGCCAACGGCGTTTCCTTCATCCAGGAAATCTGCAAAAAAGCCCTCGCCTCCAAACCTGGTGAAATCACTGAACAGAAATACCCCTGGCAGAATCAGGGCGAATCCGTCCCGAGGGAAAAAATCGCCCGGGTCGTGTATTTCCAGCCCTGGGACTGGGTCATCGGCGTCAGTTCTTATCTGGATGAGTTTTATGAATCCAGCGCCCGTCTCCGTTCGATCGGCCGTGCTTCCATGATTCAAATCAGCATTCTGGCAGCCGCTGCTTCGCTGGTGTCTCTGGTTATCTGGTTCTTTGTTTCGCATAAACTCACCAATCGGCTCACGGCCGTTGCAGAGCAGATTCTCACCGGAGCTGAGCAGGTTTCCGACGCCTCCGGCCAGGTAGCTTCGGCTTCGCAGACCCTCGCCCAAGGCACAACCGAACAGGCCGCCGGTCTGGAGGAAACATCTTCGTCGCTCGAAGAAATGGCCTCGATGACCAAGCAGAATGCCGACAATGCCGCTCAGGCCGCCACTCTGGCCTCCGGTGCCCAGCAGGCCGCCGACACCGGCACTCAGGCCATGCAGAAAATGCTGCATGCCATTGAGGAAATCCAGAAGAGTTCTGATGAAACAGCTAAGATTATTAAGGTCATCGATGAAATCGCCTTCCAGACCAATCTGCTGGCGCTGAATGCGGCCGTGGAAGCTGCACGGGCCGGTGAAGCCGGAAAGGGCTTTGCCGTTGTTGCCGAAGAGGTGCGGAATCTGGCAATTCGTTCATCCGAAGCGGCGGAAAAAACCACCGAACTGATTGAACAGTCCGTTAAAAATGCCAAAAACGGCGTTCAAATCTCCAACGAAGTCAAAACCGCACTTGACCAAATCGTCAGCGGCATCGGGAAGACATCCGCTCTGGTCAATGAAATTGCCGCCGCCTGCAAAGAACAGGCCCAGGGCATCGAACAGATTAACTCGGCGGTTTCCCAGATGGACAAAGTCACCCAGCAGAATGCCGCCGGAGCCGAAGAGTCTGCCAGTGCCGCCGAGGAACTGGCTTCTCAGGCCGAATCGATGAAGCACACAGTAGCCCAGCTCCAGACCCTCATCCGCGGAGGACATTCTTCTTCATCCAAAACCAGAAAATCAAACAAAAACGCAGCGGCTGAACAGCCGACCTTGTCCAATCAGATTTTTCACCAGATTGCCGAGGGCTCTCCCAGCCCCTCGCAAAAGCAGCCGCAGCGAAAAACCGGGGCCAAAGCAATCCCCCTCGATGATCAGGAGTTCCAGGCGTTCAATGAACAATAAATAAGGAGTCTATCCATGCCAAAATCGTTAATGATTGTGGATGATTCAGCCACGATGCGGAAAATCATTATGCGAACCGTCCGAATGTCCGGTCTCGAATTTGACCGGACGGAGGAAGCCGGCAACGGCGCCGAGGCCATCGAAAAACTGAAGGCCTCGCCGGTGGACATCGTCCTGTGCGACATCAACATGCCGGAAATGCCCGGTACGGAAATGGTCAAACAAGCCCGACAGCTGCCGAACTGCCAGAACACCAAGATTATTATGGTCTCCACCGAAAGCTCTCAGGAATTGATCAACAGTGTCCTGGCCAGCGGCGCCAACGGCTACATTACCAAACCTTTTACACCTGAAAAATTTCAGGAACAACTGGCTCCGTTTATGAGTTAAACGCAGGGCATAAAGCAAGCAGAAAGGACCCTTCCATGATCGAACAGAAAACGTATCACGAAACCGTTCTGGATGCCGCCAAAGAAGTCTTTGAAACGATGATTTTTATGGAAATTGAGCCCGCCGCCTCCGCCGAACAGACCGACCATTCTCTGCTGGGCTCTATCACCTTTCGAGGAAATCTCGAAGGATGTCTGGGGATTTCACTGTCCTGGCCCTGCGCTCAGGCCATCGCACGGAACATGCTGGCCCTTGATCCCGATGCAGAAATCTCCGAACGAGAAGTCTGCGATGCTGTTGGAGAAGTCGCCAACATGGTTATGGGAAGCATCAAAAGCCGCATTCAGGACATATACCCTGACATCGCTGTGTCTATTCCCACAGTCGTAACAGGAAAGGAGTTGAACAGTTCCCTGCCGGACGGAACGGAAAAAGTTTCCGTATCCGTCTGCCTGAATGAGGAATACTACGCAGATTTTACGTTTTCTTACCGCAAAACGGAATAAGAAACCCAAAAAAGGAACCGGCAGCCATGGAGCAACAAACCGCCCAAACCATTCCTCTCGAAACGCTCGTGCCGCAGGTCAGCACCGTTTCCATGCAGACTTTTTGCGAAGACATGGACGGGATGCTCGGCATCTCCATCGGCTGCGCACTCTGCCAGGCCGTACCAGGCACCGTTGACAAGCTTAAAACGTTCTTTCCAAAATTCGCCGCTGTGTACTCCGTCCGTGCCGAAGGTTCCCTAAGCGGACGATTTGACCTGCTCCTCGATAAAAACGCCCTTTTTCTGCTGTCCGGAACGATTGTGATGCTTCCGGCAGACAAGATTAAGGAGCAATGCAAACAGGGCACCCTCGAGCAGGCTCTCAAACTCTCCGACACCATCAAGGAAATCGGCAATCTCATCGTCGGCGCCTGGGACCGGATGTTCCGGGAACAGCTGCCCGGCCATCAACACCTCCTGCAGACCAATACCCAAATTCTCAATCCGTGGGACAAACCCGCCGAGGTATTCGGATTCAAGGAAGATACAGCCTGTCTGCTGATTGTCTGGGAAATGACCGTCGGAGATTATCCGCCCTTCCATGGAGCTGCGGTCTTTCCGGCCGCTCTCTTCGAGCCGCCCAAAGAGGAACCGGCTCCGACGGAAGCCCCCGCACAAACTCCGTCGGAATCTGGGGCTGTTTCCGAAACAGCCCCGGTCCAGCCCGAGCCGGCTGCAAGCCAATCACCGCAGACATCCGAACCCGCCGCAGCCGTGTCGGCCTCCCCGGAAAGTTCCCAATCCTCCGCATCGCATCCGGTCTGGAATGCTATTCAGCAACTGGTTCAATCCAATCCGAACGGTGATTTTTCCTCCGCCCCGCTGGATGCAGCCGTTCTGAACTGTCCGGCTCGCATTTTTATGAACCCAAAACCTCTCTGGCTTTCTCCCAATGACTCGGTGGAAACCGCTCTTCAGCGGATGCAGCAGAATAATGCACGCTATGCTTTGGTGGAGGAAAAAGACCAGTTGGCGGGCATTCTCTCTCGGGGAGATGTCAATGCGGCCCTCAGCCCCTATCTGCGTTCTCCGTTCGAAGAATACCGACGCCCGCTGGATGAGGCCTCTTTGCAGATTCGCATCCGATGGTTTATGAGCAAGCCCGTCCATACGGCTTCGCCGGATACGCCGATGTGGAAAGTCATGGAAATCATGTGCCGTCATCAAATCCGCGCCGTCCCTATTCAGGACACCAACGGCACGGTGACAGGGCTGGTTACCGTCACGGAAATCTTTCAAACACTGCTCAAAACGCTGTCCGGCGGTTCGCCTGCCGGTCAGCCGGAAATAAAAAAGGAATGCACAAAAAACGAGTAAACCCTTATGGAAAAGACAGGAAAAATCACGGAACTGATTGAACAGGCCGCCGGAAAAATTCCCCTGCTGGACCCGCAGGATACCCGCGACATCGAGGAAATCGCCGGCGTTTTCAAACAAATTGAAGAGGCCGTCAAAACCCTCAGCGGCTGTGAGGAATCCTCCCGTCTCCAGGCCCAATCCCTGGCTCATTTGGGAGCCGAACAGATTGAAAAACTCCTTCGACAGGAACTCCAGTCCTCCGAACAAGTGCTTCAGGAGCTCACAAAGGCCGTCAGTCAGCTGCAGACGCTTACCCAGTCCCTCTCCTCTGCATCCGGTGCTGCACCCGCCCCGACACCCCCGGCTGCTCCGGCGGAAACATCGGATTTCCCGCCGACCGTCATCGCCCCTGATGATGCCCCGCTTGTTCAGGATTTCCTCAACGAATCCCGCGAACATCTCGAATCGGCGGAAACAGCCCTTTTGAGTCTCGAAAATGACCCGACCAATACTGAAACACTGAACCAGATTTTTCGCGGCTTCCATACCATCAAAGGTATGGCCGGCTTCCTGAATCTGACCGCCATCAATCGGCTGGCTCATGTATCCGAAAATCTGCTTGACCGCGCCCGCAAAGGCACTCTGACAATGTCCGGCGCCGCCAGCAACCTGGCCTTCGGCTCCATCGACATGCTCAAGACCATGCTCAAGGACCTCGAAGCCGGCCTGGCTCAAAATACCCCCATCCCGGCACCCAAAGACCTACCGTCTCTGATTCAGAAAATTCAGGACTGCGCTGAGGGCAGACTTCAGCCGGAACCTGCACCTGTCACATCCGATGTTCAGCAGGATCTCCAGCTCGAACCTATTCTCCAGCCTGAATCCCAGGCCAAAACCGCCGTTTCCTCTGTTGCAGCCCCTTCCGCCGCACGGGAAACTATTAAAGTCAGCACCAAGCGTCTGGATGACCTGATCAATATGACCGGGGAACTGGCCGTCGCTCAGCTGATGATTTCCGAAGAGGTCAGCAAAACCTGCCACACCGACAGCGACCTCTACCGAAAGGTCGCCAGCCAGTCCAAAATCGTCCGCGACTTGCAGGAGTTGTCGATGTCCATGCGGATGATTCCGATGCAGGGGGCCTTTCAGAAGATGGCTCGGCTTGTTCGTGACCTTTCGCAAAAGGCCGGAAAACCCATCAATTTCCAGACCTCCGGGGAAGAAACCGAACTGGACCGCACCATCGTGGACAAGATTACCGACCCGCTGATTCATATGGTTCGAAACTCCATCGACCACGGCATCGAACCGCCGGAGGAGCGCGTCAAAAAAGGCAAATCCCCTCAGGGGCTGCTGCGTCTGTCGGCCTACCATCAGGCCGGCAGCATTGTTATCGAAATCGAGGATGATGGTCGCGGTCTTAACGCCGAAAAAATCCGCAAAAAAGCTCTCGAAAAAGGACTGATTTCCGAACATCAGGAGCTGACGGAAGAAGAGCTGCTGAATCTGATTTTCAAGCCCGGTTTTTCCACCGCCGACAAGGTCACCGAAATCTCCGGTCGAGGCGTTGGAATGGATGTCGTCAAGAAAAATATCGACGCCCTCAACGGAAAAATCGAAATGAAAACAGCGCCGGACAAAGGAACTCTCTTTATGCTCCGGCTGCCTTTGACGCTGGCCATTATCGACGGACAAATTGTCACCATCGGTTCCCAGCGGTATATCATCCCCATCAATTCGGTCATTCAGAGTCTGCGTCCGACGCCGGACCAGATTTCCACGATTCGAAACCGCTCGAAAGTCGTGATGATTCGCGGACAGCTTCACCCGCTCATTCCGCTCTACAAGCTCTTCCGCATTTCCGGTGCGGTGGAAGAGCCCGAACAGGCCCTTCTGGTGGTTGTCGGAGAAGGAAGCCGGCGATGCTGTCTGCAGGTGGATGACCTGCTCGGCCAGCAGCAGGTCGTTATTAAATCCCTTCGCGGATTAGGCAAAATTAAAGGGGTTTCCGGCGGCGCCATTATGGGCGACGGCCAAATCAGCTTGATTCTCGATGTACCGGGGCTCCTCGAACTGGCCCAGGGCCCCGATGCAAATCTGTGAGGTAAGCCTATGACCTTAATCCAGCCTATCTTGGACGAACTGATTCTGACGGACGAGCAGTTTGCCCGCATTTGCCGGCTGGTCTATGAGCACTGCGGCATCAATCTCCACGAGGGCAAAAAGGAACTCGTCCGCGCCCGTCTGGCCAAAATGCTTCGAAAATACAACCTGAAATCCTACGACGAATACATCGATTTTGTCCTTCAGGATGCCGGCGGGAAAACCTTTTACGAAATGATTGACCAAATCAGCACAAACCTGACCAGTTTTTTCCGCGAACCCAAACACTTTGAATACCTCACACAGAAGTTCCTGCCGGAACTGATTGCAAAAAAACAGAAAATCGGCCGCCTTCGAATTCGCGCCTGGAGCGCAGGATGTTCCTCCGGCGAAGAACCTTATTCTATGGCTATCACCCTGCTGGAAGCAATCCCCAAAAACCAGACCTGGGATGTTCGGATTCTGGCCACCGATATCTCCACACGCGTCCTTCAGATAGCACAGCAGGGACTCTACGAATCGCAGCGAGTCGCTGCCGTCTCCGTCGACCTCAAAAAACGCCACCTAATCCCGCGAAAAGAAAAAAACGGAGAGATGTACTACGAAGTCGCCCCTGCGGTCCGAAACATTCTTACGTTCAAATATCTGAACCTGATGGACCCCTGGCCCTTCCGAGGCCCCTTTGACTTTATCTTCTGCCGAAATGTGATGATTTACTTTGACAAACCTACCCAGGAAAAACTCGTCAACCGTTTCTGGGATATCCTCGATGTCGGCGGGCATTTCTTCACCGGCCATTCCGAGTCCCTGACCGGCATTCACCATTCGTTCCAATACGTGCAGCCAACCATCTATAGGAAATAAATATGCTCACCGCCGTGAAAAAAAACATCGTGGTACAGGTTTCCGACGCCCGGATTTCAACGGACCCGGATTCGGTTCTGGTTACTTATTCGCTCGGTTCCTGTATAGCCGTTGCTCTTTACGACCCCGCCCTAACCATCGGCGGAATGATTCATTACCAGCTGCCGGAATCCGCCATGGACCCGCAACGCGCCGAAGCGGAGCCCTTCTTGTTTTGCGACACCGGAATGGATGTCCTCATGGCCAATCTCCAGCAGCTCGGTGCGGACAAATATCGAATCATCGTCAAAGCCGCCGGCGGCGCCGCTATGAAAACCGGTCCTCAGGGGTTTGACATCGGCAAACGAAACTTCCTGGCCCTCCGAAAGGTCCTCTGGAAATACGGCCTTCTGCTCAAAGGACACGATGTCGGCGGCGATCAGCCCCGCAATCTCTATTTGTATATGAATGACGGTACCGTCGTAGTCAAAAGCGGCGGAATTGAAAAAAATCTTTAAAGGAATCGCCCATGTCTTCTGCGGCACTCGAAACAACCAAAGTCCTGATTGTTGACGATTCCGCCATCGTCCGAAAAATCCTCAGTACCCAGCTCGGAGCCCACCCGTCCATTGAGGTTATTGCCACCGCCCCGGACCCCTACATCGCCCGGGACAAAATCGTCCAGCTCAACCCTGATGTGCTGATTCTGGACGTCGAAATGCCCCGAATGGACGGCGTTACATTCCTCAAAAAACTGATGAAGTATCATCCAATGCCGGTTATTATCTTCAGCTCGCTGACCCCCCAGGGCAGCAAAACCGCCATCGAAGCCCTCGCCTCCGGGGCTGTCGAAGTGCTGGCCAAGCCCGGTCCTTCCTACTCCGTAGGAGATGCCTGCAAACAGCTTTGCGAAACCATTCTGGCCATTCCCAAAGGCCGTTATCCCAAACCCGTCGCGACACAGAGCGAGCCGATCAAGCCCCTCGAATCCGCCTCGATGCTCGAGACCACAAACAAAATCCTGGCCATCGGTGCATCCACCGGCGGCGTTCAGGCCCTCACCTGTGTCCTGTCCGCCCTGCCGCCGGACTGTCCGGGAACCGTCGTCGTTCAGCACATGCCAGCCCAATTTACCCATTCGTTTGCGGAACGGCTTAACAACGAATGCAAAGTCCAGGTCAAAGAGGCCGTCGACGGAGACTCCGTCATCCCCGGCAGAGTGCTTATTGCTCCCGGCGGCTACCATATGGTCTTGCAGCGTTCCGGCGCCAATTACTATGTCTCCATCAAAGACGGTCCGGCCGTCTGTCATCAGAAACCCAGCGTTGAAGTCCTTTTCAACTCCGTCGCAAAATACGCCGGACCCAACGCCGTCGGCGCTATTCTTACCGGCATGGGCAACGACGGCGCCAAGGGACTGCTGGCCATGAGACAGGCCGGCGCCCACACCATCGCCCAGGATGAAGCCACCTGCATCGTCTTTGGGATGCCCAAAGAGGCCATCAAACTGGATGCCGCCGAGGTTGTTTTGCCGCTCGACAAAATCGCCTCCGCTCTCATCCAGTACGCGAGAAATTAAGACACAAAAAAAACTTGCAGGCCATCTCCTCGGCCGGTATATACAATTCCTGTATTCGAGACAAAACAAATCGAAAAACAGGAATCTGCGGATGGCAATTGAAATTCTTCTGCCTCGATTGGGGCGTACGATGGAACAGGCCGTGATTGTGGCCGTCCATGTCCAGGTCGGACAAAAAGTCTGCAAAGGCCAGGTCCTGGCCGATATCGAAACGGACAAGGCAGCCATGCAGATTGAATCCCCCGCCGATGGAACGATAGGCGCTGTCCTCGTCGAGCCGCCGGTCACCCTTCCGGTGGATACTCCTCTCTTTGTCCTTACCGAAGACGGCCGTCCTATCAACCCCGAACGGCTCGAAAAACTCAAACAGCAGGTCCAAACCGCCCGGGAAAGGATTCTCGAACCCGCCGCTCCCCTTGCCCATTCCGTTTCTCCTGCAGACCTTCTGCGGATTCCGGAAACCCCCTCCCTCATCAGACCCCAGGAAGCCGTCGAGGCCTTCCAAACCTCCGGTGCCGTTGCGCCTGCACAGTTCAAACCCGGCAAAAAAGTCCCTTTTACACGCTGGCAGGCCGTTGTAGCCCAAAGAATGCTCCTCTCCAAGCGCCAAATCCCCTGCTTTTACCTGAATCTGCAGGCGGATGTAACAGAACTGACGCAACTGCGGGATACCTTCAAAAAACAGGGAAACAATCTTTCCTACAATGATTTCCTTCTCAAAGCCGCCGCGGTCTCCTTGCGGCGCTACCCGATTTTAACAGGGCGTCTGGGGACAGATACCATTGAACTGGCCCCCCAAATCGACATCGGATTGGCCGTTGCCTCCGAACAGGGAGTCGTCGCACCGGTCCTGCGGGCGGTGGATACCCTGTCTTTGTCCCAGATTTCCGCCGCCGTTGAAGACCTGGTCACCCGAGCCCGCCGAAACGCCCTGCGTCCCGAAGACCTCGACGGCGGCTCAATGACTATCAGCAATCTGGGCGGCTACGGCATCGACTCGTTTATCCCGATCGTCATCCCCGGTCAGACGTCTATCTTGGGCGTCGGTCGAATCCGGGAACAATGCGTACCCGACGGCAGCCAAATCCAAATCCGAAAACGAATGACCCTCACCCTCTCGGTGGATCACCGCATTGTCAACGGCGCAGAAGCCGCCCAGTTCCTTGACCACATCAAAAAGATGCTTGAACACCCCCAGGAACTGCTCGACAATCCCTAAACACCTCCGCCCCAGCCCGGGAAAATCCCCAGCAGGCCCCGGCGAATCATCATCACGGCAATCGCCGCCAGAATCAGACTGGCCACCTTGGAAAGCGCCTGTGACCCCGTTGATCCCAGCAGACGATTCCAGAAATCCGCCGTCAGCAGAATTCCGACCGCCAGCACCAGATTCAGCAATACCGCCGCCAGCGTTGCCGTCAGCCCGTGCACATCCACCAGCATCAGACTGGTCGTCAGCACCGCCGGCCCCACAATCAGCGGCACCCCCAGCGGAACCGCCCCCAGCGTATCCACCCGGCGGGCAAACTTGGTTCCCGAAGTCAAATCCAGTGTCGCGATGATAAACAGCAGCGCCCCGCCGGCCACCATAAAATCAGAAACACTGATCCCCAAAAATCGAAAGACCCCCTTGCCCAGAAAAACAAATCCGACCGCCACAGTCAAAGCAGTCACAAAAGACTGCTTGACTACACGTTTTCGCTCTGCTTGAGGCACTCCCTCAACAAGCCCCAAATAAATCGGAAGAATTCCCATTGCATCCACGGCCACAAACAGCGGAACAAAAACCATCCAGAAATCCCGCATACTCTCCCTTTCGCGATTCCCTGCTCCTCGAGTTTCCTCAAGGCGTTTTTGGCCTTTCTTTTGCTGTCCCAGTCCGTTTGAGTATAAAAAAACCTGCCCGCTGTCCGCAGGCAGGTTGGAATTCCTCAACCCCGTCTCACCAGGCCCGTTTATGCTTCAATCCGTTCAATCACGACCTGCTGATATTTCTGACGATGTCCGATTTTCTTCCGGGAGTTCTTGCGCCGCCGGAAATACATCGGGTACAGTTTGGGGCCTTTAACCACCGACTCTTCGGCCGTCCCCTGAAACCGGGCCGTAACTTTGGCACCCTTCACATACGGCTCGCCGATTCGAATCGAATCCCCGTCCCGCACCAGCAGCACCTTGTCCAGCTGAATCGTCTGGGCGTCCGCCGGCGCATCCGTCAGCTCAATCCGAAGCATATCCCCCTGTACGACCTTATATTGCTTGCCGCCTTGTTCAATAATCGCGTACATATTTGTCCTCATCTGTCAAATAACCTTGTTCAATCACAAACCCATAAGAGTCAGGTATTGTAGATTTTTTTAATCTTCTTGTAAAGTCTTTTTTATCGGCAATTTAAAAAACCATAACCCCTTGTCTTAAAATAAGTTATCGAATAGAAAGATTTCTGCTGCACCCGCCGGCCGTTTGGAAATCTTATCCATTGCCAAAGAACAGACGATATTCTATGATACCCATTTTACAAAATTCGACCGGAGAATCGGATATGGAATTGGCTGTTCTGAATGAAAACCTGCTGCCGCTGACCGAAGTCCCGCTGGACAAAATGGACCGCGGGCTCTTCTTCGGAGACGGCGTTTATGAGGTGCTTCGCAGCTATCACGGACGCATTTTTGCCCTCGAGGAGCACTTATCCCGCTTCGAACGAAGTGCTGCCGAAATCCAACTGGGCGGTTTCGACATCGCCCAAATCCGCTCGCGAATCCTCGAGGCCTTCGAAAAAGCCGGCTTCCGGACCGCCAAAATCTATTTTCACCTCACCCGCGGCTGCGAACTCCGCGAACACCTGCCCGGCCCGAACCTGAAACCCTCTTTCTTTCTGACCGTTCAGGAGCTCCACGACGACCCGAAAAAAAAGCAGCACGGCATCCGCGTCTGTACGCACCCGGACCTGCGATGGAAACGCTGCGACATCAAATCCCTCAATCTGCTGCCGAACGTCCTGGCCCGCATCGAGGCCGACCGAAAAGGATGCACCGAAGCCCTTTTGGTTAATGACAAAGGGCTGATTACCGAAGGAGCGGGCTCGGCATTCTTTGCCGTAAACGGAAAGGAAAAAACCCTCTATACCCATCCCCTCGGCCCTGAGATTCTGCCTTCGATTACACGGGCGGTAGTCCTTCGAATCGCCCGTGATGTCGGGCTCACACCCGTCGAGCAGGCCGTCACGCCGCAGCAGGCCGCCCAAATGGACGAGCTGTTCCTGGCCGTAACAACCAAAGACATCCTGCCGATTACTCAATTTGACGGAAACCCCGTCGGAACTGGCCGGCCCGGTCCCTGTACCGCCGCCCTGCTCAAACAATTCCAGGAATACGTCGCCGCCTGCGCCCAGCGTCCTTAAAAACGGCGACACTGTTCTATCCATCCGGGCTCACAGACCTGATCCGGCCAATCCCTGCTCTCTGACAACTGACGACTGATAACTGATGACTGGCGTCTTTCTTGTCCTTCCCGCGCCTCCCCCCTCCTTCCCTCGCCTCACCCATCATTCTCGCGCATCCTCCGTCATTCCCGCATATCCTCCGTCATTCCCGCATATCCTCCGTCATTCCCGCGCAGGCGGGAATCCAGTCTTCCCACGACCCGCCCTCCGAAGCTTTCAGCGAAGGAGGAAGGCGGGAATCCACCCTTTTTGACCCTCGCTTCTGCCCGCACATTCAGGTGAATGGAAACATCTTATCAGGAAAAGGTAAAAAACCTTGCTGAAAACCCAATTTCTCTTTATAGTGTTTGTTTTGAAGGAAAGAAGAAGGATGCAGATGGAAAGGAGCCCTCATGTCACGCGGCCAGTCGCTGATGCGCCAGTGGAACCTCCTGAAAGCCCTCCAATCCGTCTATTTCGGGATTGACAGTCAGGAACTGGCCCAGCGTCTCGAATGCAGCCAGCGGCAGGTCCTGCGGGACTTAAATATCCTCCGCGAACTCGGCTTCCCCATCACCTATGAAGAGCGGGATTTCGGAAAGCGTTTCTGGAAAATGAGCCGCCATTTCATCGAAAGCGACCGGCTTGTCTTTACCCCTACGGAACTCATCAGCATCTACCTGAGCCAAAAACTCCTTTCCCCTCTGTCCGGCACCCAATTCGGCGAAGGTCTGGCCTCGCTCCTGGAGAAAATCAAGGCCATGCTCTCCCCCCGCACCCTCGAGTATTTCTCCAGACTTGAAGAGCATTTTCTGGTCAAAACCTCCGCCCTGAACACCTACGCCGCCCACGACAAAATCATCCGAATCCTCACCCGCGCCGTCCAGGACTCCCAGACCGTCCGCCTCCGGTATCAATCCACCCGGCACCCGGAGCCTTACGAAACCCTCTATCAGCCCTACGGATTGGTCTTTTTCGACGGGGACCTGTACTGCATCGGCTGGATGCAGCGATACGAAGAAATTCGCACCCTCAAGGTCAGCCGCATTCAGAGCGCCGAAGCCACCGGTCAATCCTTCCGCCGACCTGCCGACTTCTCCCTCGTCCGGCATGTACAGGACAGCTTCGGCATCTTCTCTGAACCTGTTGCACCATGCAAAATCCGCATCCGTTTTGACGGCTGGGCCGCCGCCAACGTTCGTGAAACACGCAGGCATCCCTCCCAAACCATCCTTCAGGATAACGGGGATTCTCTGCTTGCCCAATTCGAAATCGCCCCCAGTGCCGAGCTGATTCGCTGGATTTTAAGCTTCGGCTCCCACGCACACGTCCTGACGCCGCGTTCCCTCATTCGGCAGCTCGAAAATGAACTGCAGCGGATGCTTGAGCAATACGCGGCGACCCCAAAAAATTAAAAATTTTTTCTTCCCATCAAGCCCCTATTCATAGTTTCTTTTTCCATTCGCAGACCCAAAAAATCGTAGGTCTGACCAGTCCTGTCATTCCCATCCGCCTCCCCCAAAACAAATCCCCTGACCAGACCTGTCAGACCATCCCCGTATTATCTTAAAGGAAGGCCATGCTTTCTCTCGGAATTCAGAAGGCCGAATCAAATGAAACAGGAGAAACAAAAATGAGTGAAGAAGTCAGGGGAGTTCAAATTCTTGCAGAGTTATCCGAAACAATTCAAACCAAACCGCCGCTGACGTACCGGAATTTGACGCTGGTTCCGCTGGTCGGACTGAACGGCTCAGTCTCTTATCTGGTGGCCTCCGAAGCCCTCGAACAGGGGCTGCTGACGGTTCAGGAAGTCAGCACCGCCGGACAAGTCAACACCCTGCGCGTCGAAAACAAAAGCCCGCACCGCATCCTCCTGCTCGACGGTGAAGAGCTCGTCGGCGCCAAGCAAAACCGCATCCTGAACACCACAATCCTGCTGGAGGCACAATCCGTTCAGGATATCCCCGTCTCCTGCGTGGAGCAGGGCCGCTGGCATCACTGCCGGCCCGATTTCATCTCCGGCGGCCTCTCGTTTCCCAAATTACGGGCCTCAAAAACCCGCCGGGTAACCGAGTCGCTCTGCTCCATCGGACAACCCCTGGCCGATCAGGGTGAAATCTGGGACGAAGTGGAGCAAGCGCTCCAGGCATTTGAGCTCCATTCTCCAACCAAAGCGATGAAAGATGTTTACGACCGTCAAAAAGACAACTGGGAGAATTTTACAAAAGCCCTCGCTTATCCGGAAGGTGTCTGCGGCGTCGCCGCTTCCATCGGCGGGCGAATGCTCATCCTGGATGTCTTTGACAAACCCGACACCCTGAAAAAAATCTGGCCGCGCCTGACCGCCGCTTATGCCCTCGAGGCGCTCCAACAGAGGAACGAACCCGAAAAATCGTTCGACGAAAAAAACGCCCGATTCTTTCTCGACGGCCTGAAACGATGTCAAACCCAGCTCTTTAAAGCCGTCGGACTCGGAGAGGAACTTCGCTTCCAATCCGATGAGCTTTTCGGGCAGGCATTATGGTTTGAACAGTCCGTTATTCATCTGGCCTTGTTCCCCAATGACGGACGAGAGCACGGCCAAGGCAGAATGATGCCGCCCGCCTTCCGGCGGTCCCGGCACATGCACTAAATCGGCAGCGTTCTCCTTGGAGATAGGCGGTGTGCAGAGAATGCCCAAGGCGAGGGGAGAGTAAGCGGCAGAAGGGCTTGGTAGGAAAGCCCCGGCTCTCTGCACAGCGGAGGACGTCCGATTCCAACCGAGACGTCCTCCGCCCCGCCGTACTCAAAAATATTGAAAAAGAAATTGAAACAAAAATGACAAACGATTAATATCCTTCTGAAAGGTAGGCAGACGGAGGGTTTTATTTGAGGATGGAGAACCCAAAGAAGGAATCTGCTGACAGGAAGTCCTGTTCGCAGGAGGAAGGGAAACGCCAGAAGGCGGAGAAGCCGCTCGGTGCTGTTCTTCCATTTGCAGAAGTCCAAATTGAAGGACGGTTTGAGGGCAAAGGAGTTCTGCCGCCGTTTCGGGGGGCTACGCTGCGAGGCGGGTTCGGGTATCATCTCAAGCAGACGGTTTGTCATCGAAAACAAAGCACCTGCCAGGACTGCATCGTTCGAACGAGCTGCGCTTACAGCTGCATTTTTGAAGGGATTCCCCCGCAGGACCGGCAGATGATGCGGCTTTATCCCTATGTCCCGCAGCCCTTTACGCTGCTGGTCAAGTCGCAGGACCCTGCTCAAATTGAGCCGGGCAACTTGTTTTCTTTCGGCATGCGTCTTTTCGGCAGGGCTATCGAGCTGTTTCCTTATATTGCCTACAGTTTCATCGAAATGGGCAAAGAGGGGCTCGGCAAAGACCGGATTCCTTTCCAAATTACCCGGATTGTCCAGCCGTCTTTTGGGGCGGAGATTTATCATGAAAAGGAGGCCTGCCTCCATAAGGTCCAGACGGAGTATCCGCAAAATCTGCTTCCAGCCTGCAAACGCATCCGGGTGGATTTTGTTACCCCAGTGCGTCTTCGGATAAACGGCCGGGAACCGTCCACGCTGCGGTTCGAGGATTTGATTCGTGCAATTGTCCGGAGATTCTCTATTTTGACCTATTTCTATGGAACTCCGACCGAAAATCTTTCGGTAGATTATTCGGCGGCTGCGGCCGTGACATCCGTTTGCAGTCAAACCAAACCAATCGAGTTCCGACGATTTTCCGGCAGACAGAAGCGTCCTGTCGAGATGAGCGGACTTATCGGAAGTGCGATTTATGAAGGCAATCTGGAGCCGTTTTTACCTTGGCTCTCAATTGCCCGGATTATCGGTGTTGGAAAGGCGGCCAGCTTCGGCTTCGGCCGCATCCAGATAACCCCTTTGCAAGAGGATAAACATGATGCAGAAAGAACTGATTGAACTGTGTATCGGGGCCATCCTCCACGATATTGGCAAAATCGGCGAGCGGGCTCGCATCAAACTTTCCGGGCAGTCTGAAGGGATGAAACCCTACATCTGTCCGACGGAAAAAGACGGCAATTACGGCTATCTTCACGCTGCCTGCACCAACGAGTTTATGGAAAAGATAAAAAATAAGCTGCCCCGTGAACTGGACGCCTCGAAAATTGCCAATATCGCCTGTTATCACCACAAGCCCGATCAAAACAATCCTCTTCATTATCTTGTTCAAACAGCAGATTGGCTCTCTGCCGGACAAGACCGGAATGAAGGCCAAAAAGACGACTCATCCGTTCTGCGCGATGCAGGAATACGCGATTTTGCCAACAGCATCTTTGCCGGGATTACCCCGATTGTCAAAAAGGATTGGAAAAAGTCTGAGTCTGTCCATCTGCCGCTGATTCCTCTGGAATTGAATGAAAAAGTCTTCCCCTGTTCCGCTGCTGCGAATCCTGTTGAGGAACATAATCAGTTATGGAACAGTATCTTAAAGCACTTTGATGAGCAGCTGGAACCGACGAGTCCTGCTTTGTTTATTAACCAGCTGATCTGGGTTTTTGGGCTTTACTCCTGGTCAGTGCGGAGCCATCGAAGCCAGGTTGCGGAAATCTCCCTGCTGGACCACTCTCTGACGACGGCGGCCTTTGCCTGCGCTCTTTATCAGTATCACAGCCAGACCAACACAATGACCGAAAAAGACATTCAGAACTACAATCCCAAGAAATTCCGTATTGTCCAGGGCGACCTGAGCGGCATCCAGTCTTATTTGTATGATGCGGCTTTGGACAGTCCGTCCGGCCTGAGCAAACGCCTTCGTGCCAAATCTTTTTATTTGAGTCTGATTACGCGTCTGGCCGGCTCGCTGCTCTTGCAGAGGGTCGGCCTGCCGGAGGTCAACCGCATCATCGATGCAGGCGGAAACTTTACCCTGCTTGTCCACAATACACCCGATTGCCTCAATGCCCTCAAAGAAACCCAAAAACAGATTGACGACTGGTTCCGGCGCACCTTTGCCGGCAAACTCCATCTGAATCTGTGCTATGAAACGAAATTAAGCGGTGAAGACTTCCGAAAAGAGCGTTTTTACGAAATCCAGCAGAAATTGGCCTGGCAGATGGATCATGCCAAAAGACTGGCTCAAAGAGCCGTCTTGGCCGATGGGGCCTGCTGGAATCCGAGCGCATTCCTGCCCCCAATCGACCCGTCTTTGATTCCCAAAACCCCATCAGAAGAAGGGGAAAATTCGGAAAAACTTCCTGAAAACCAATTTTTCAAAGATTTGGGGGAAAAACTAACCAGAGGAAACTTCCTGATTGTTTCCACGGCTGCTGTTCCGGGCGGATTCAGCGAAGACCTGGCTCGTTTGCCGCTGGCCCATCCGTTTGATGCCTACTATTTCGCCGTCAAAGGGGCCCCGGCCGCTTCCCCCGACATCACCGGCTGTTTTGAGCTGGTTCCGGGCAATGAATCCAAATCCCTCGGCCAAACGCGCTGCGGCCTCCTGCTGGCCAACTACATTCCCCGACAGACAGAACAGGACCGGCCGGTTTATGAATTTCCGCAGATTGCCGACTGGCTCCGTCAGCAGCTGGAAGACAAACAGGAAGCCGTCTTTACTGCTGGCAAACCCAAATCCTTCGCTCAACTCTGTGCCGATTCGTTCAGAATCTGCAAAACAGGGGAGAAAATCGAGATCAAAGGCGAACCCTTGCTGGCGGTCCTGAAGGCTGATGTGGACCGACTGGGCATGCTCTTTTCCAAAACCCTCGAAAATGCCCGTGCCCCGCTGAGCTGGTATATCTCCCTGTCCCGGCAGCTGAACCTGTTCTTTTGCGGCATTCTGCCCGGCTGGTTCCTCAATCCGCCGAAGGAAAATCCTGATTTTCGGAATATCTACACCGTCTATGCGGGCGGCGATGACCTCCTTCTGGTCGGCCCGTGGACCACGATGCTTCAGTTCGCCGCCTTCCTCCGCCGGAAGTTCAAAGAATATGTCTGCGGACATCCGGAAGTCTCCATCTCGGCGGGGATTGCCCTCTGTCACAGCCGCTTCCCGCTTTCTCAGGCTGCCAAGCAGGCCGACGATGCTCTCGACAAGGCCAAGAAAACCAGAGACCGCATCTGTGTCTTTAACACCGTTCTGACCTGGGAGGCCTTTGAGCAGGCGATCGGACGTGATGCCAGCTTTTTTGATGAAGTTCTCACCGAAGAAGCTAAAAAACATGAAATTAAGGTAATCTCCAAGGGCTTTATCTACCGCCTTCTCCGTTATGCGAAAACCGCCGAAGAGTGCGTCGACGCAGGCAAAACGCCGGTCAATCTCCGCAAGCTCCTCTGGCGTTCTCACCTGAAGTACGACATCGACCGGAGCGTTAGACCCGTCGATAATAACAAAAAGCAGCCTATCGGTCGTAGCCGTATCGAGGAACTTACCGCCCTCACGGCCGATGATGCAGGAAAAGACAAAATCCGGCGTCTCAAAGTCGCCGCAACATACTGTCTCTATCTGAACCGTTAACCTAATTTTTGGAGGATTTGCTATGAATAATCCAAACCAGAGAAGCGGGGGTACGAGGCCGCAAAGCCAAACACAGAAAGAGGCCCCCACTGCCGTTAAAGTAGTTTACTATAAAGATAAGGCCAGGAAAATACTTGATCCGGAGCTTCTGGATCAGAAAGCCCAAGAGCAAGCTAACAAGTTTCCTGATGTTAATGATAGAAACAGAAAAGACAAGCTTTCCAAAAGTCAAATTCGTAGATTTTTCGGCGCGATTAAGAATTTGCATTTCCAGCTGGAAAATGGAAGGCCCTGGGAACAAGTCCTGCCGCTTTTCAAAATGTTTCAAAGCAAGGTCGCTTATGCCAAGCGTTCCGGCGGAAAGAAAATCCCGGAAGAATTTGCTGCTTTTCTGGAAGAAAACATAAAACTTGTCGGCAATGATGAGGATAACTTTCGGGCGTTCGTGCTCTATTTTGAAGCAGTTTTAGGTTTCGCGTACGGGAACAACAAAATAGGAGATTAGAAATGAAACTTCATAAAATCAAAAGGATTGAGGGAAAGATAAAAGTAATTACGGGCCTTCGTATTGGAGGTTCCATGGAGACTATGGAAATCGGGGGTATTGACATGCCCTTGGTAAGAATTTCCGTGAAGGATAAAGAAACAGAAAAGAATCTTCCTTATATACCGGGTTCTTCTCTCAAAGGAAGAATGCGTTCCTTAATAGAATGGGCTACTGGGAATCTTTCTCTTGACGAACGAAAACCCGTGCATCAATGCAAAGACAAAGAGTCTTTTTTGAAATGTGATGTTTGCAGGGTTTTCGGCATTTCAGCAGACCAGCAGCTTGAGGTGGGGCCTACGCGCCTGTTGGTTAGAGACAGTTATCTGTCTGCAGAATGGTATGAGGCAGTAAGGAGCGGTAAAGAGATCACGGAAGTCAAAGTGGAAAACAATATTAACCGAATTACAGCAAAAGCGACTCCTCGGTCAATGGAACGGGTGGTGCCGGGGGTGACCTTTGACCTCGATATTGCCTACCGCGTTATCGATACCGGCGACGGCGGAGCGACCGATGAAAAGTACTTCAGGGAAGTCGTCCTGAAGGCCCTGGCCCTGGTCGAAAAGGATTACCTGGGCGGCTGCGGCTCCCGCGGATGCGGCAAGGTCAAATTCATTGACCTCAAAGACGAAGCCGGAAATCTCCTCACCCTGCCTACAGTCTGAACGGAAAGGCCCTGACCTATGTACGAAATCAAACTGAAGGTCCACACGGCTCTGGGCACGCGGCTGTCGGCGGATACCCTGTTCGGCCATTTGTGCTGGGCCCTCCGCTATCACGAAGGCGAAGCGGCCCTCACCGAGTTCCTCCGTGCCTTTGCCGACGGAGTGCCTCCGCTGCTCTTGTCGGACGCCTTCCCGGATGGATACTGGCCGCTTCCGCACCTGCCCCGGCCGACCCCCGAGCAGGAAAAAAAACTGCTTGAGAAAATCCGGGGCATCCCAAAGAGTGAACTGGTAAAACGCCTGCATGTCGAAAAAGACGGAGAAAAGGTTCCGGACAGGAATACACACCCAAACGAAATTGAGGCCTTCGATATCCTCAAATGGATGTACAAACTGTGCTTTCTGCCGGACAAAGGTCTCCATGCCCTTTGCAACGGTCTGAGCACCGAGGCCGTCTTTCATTGGTTTCTCGACAACGAGTGCGGAAGCCCGACACTGCCCAAAGAAACCGTGGTTGCCCACAACACCATCAGCCGTTTGACCGGCACCACCGGCCAGGAAGGGTCGCTCTTTTTCACCAAAGAGTGGCATATTAACCCGTTTAAGCCGCCTGTTTTTCGCCTTCTGGCCGCCTCGGCCCAATATGACGACGCTGAACAATTGAAAAGACTGTTGGAGCGGGCTCTTGAAGGCGGCTACGGCAAATACAAATCCCGCGGCAAGGGCAAAGTTTCCGTCGAATCGGTTTCTCCGGCCGTCCTGCCGGCCGCTTCCAAGCCCAATGCCGTCCTTCTTTTGGCCGCCTGTGCACCCGCCGACCGGGACCCCGCCGAGGGCTTCTGGAAACTCCAGACCAAAATCGGCAAACTCGGCGGCGACTGGGCCGTTGGGCCCCATCCGAGCGGCATTCACGATGTGTATAAAAAGCCGCTGATTCTGCTGACGGCCGGGTCGGTGCTGAAAACCGACAGTCCGCGTCCTTTTTACGGCCGGCTTGTCCAAAACATTCACCGCTCTTTCCCGGAAGTGTGCCATTATGCTCTCGCGCCGGCTGTGCCGGTCTGCTGTGCGTTTACGGAGGTTTTATGAAGCGATACAAAATGACCCTCACCATCCTTTCCCCCGTTCATATCGGCTCCGGACAGGATATTGACCCGACGGAATATGTCGTCAAAAACGGCGTCTTTTACCGGATTGACCTGGCACGGTTTCTTTCAGAGATGCCGCCCTCCCTCCGGGCCGAATTTGACCGCAGAGTGTCGGACCCCAATCCCTTTGTCATCCGCGATTTTATTCGCAACCACGTTGACCCGGAAAAGTATGCCTGCTTCAAAGCAGACGCACCGGCCTTTGAGTCGGAGTACAAAAATAGTCTTTCGAATCCGAACCGGCAGCTGGAAGTCAGTCTCTTTACCCGAACCCCCGTCACCTGGCGGGCCTATATCCCCGGCTCCTCCATCAAGGGCGCTATCCGAACCGCTGTCATATCCGAGTTGGCAAAATCCAAAAAGCCGTCGAAAATAGACCCGAAGTATTTTGAAAAAGATGTGCTGGGGTACGGGGATGCCAGACAAGATCCTTTCCGGTGTGTGAAAATATCGGATGCGATGCTGCCCGATTCGCCGACCTTTATTGATAAAACAGAAATTTTCAAACTCAAAAAGACGTCCGGCGCTGACCCCTCGAAAATTCAGATGTTTTACGAGCAGTGTTTCTCGATGCTCGACGGCGAAGACATTCGGGCAGAGGGCACTCTCGATATTGACGACCAATTGCCTAAAAAAAGCATCTATGACAACCGGGAAAAGAAAGAAATACCCGCTGTGTCGATGAAGCTGGATGCTTACACGATTCTCAAGGCCTGCCGTGCCTTTTATCAGCCGAAAATGCAGCAGGAGCATGACAAGTTTTACCGTTCCAGCCCCGAACTGGAACAGAACAGCCAAAAGTTGCTGGAACTCCTAAACAAATGTAACGATAGCGAATTTCCGCTTCGGATAGGTCGGTTCAGCCATGTCGAGTGCACGACGGTGGACGAATTTCGCGAACCGTACAACTCCCGCGGCTTCGGCAACTCCCGGACCCTTTCGGGCGGGACGATGCCGATGGGCTGGGTCAAGGTCCGGTTAGAGCCTATTTCCTGAATGGGCGTTTGCCGAAGGGACGGAGTCGAAGATTCGAGAACGGGCGGCAGGAAAAATGGAACAGAGTTGATTGGACCAGATAAAGGAAGAAGAGTTCGGGTGCAGGGATTGCTGATGGTGCAAAGTGTGCGATGGGAATTTTATCCAGTATGAACCGGATGAATGCGGTTATGGGTGCAGAAAGCATACCCTCTGTGAATAGCCGGCGCTCGGCCGGGACGAATCCGACGGCAGGACAGGGGCGGGAAAAATTGCACCCAAAAAAGACCCGGAAAATTTGTTTTATGGGCGGTTTCCCGGAAAGATTTACGCGTAAAAATTTGCAGAATCAGGGCTTAAAACGCTTGACAGAACCGACGGTCGGCCTATAATAGAAAATGTGCCGATTACAGAAAATTTGTAAGTTACGGTCTTTCAAAAGTTTATAGAGATTTTGGTCTTTCGGAGGCCGGCAAAAAAGTGTCGAAAAAGGCCTTCGAAGAGGGGGTTACAGTTTTTGCCTTTGCAACCCCTTGAAAATAAAGAACTTGCAAAGGCCAGTCTTGCAATTTTTCCCTGATGAATAAGGGATTGAAACTTTTTTCGGATAGGGGCAATCACAAAAGCCGGGTGTCCTAAACTTGCAATTTTTCCCTGATGAATAAGGGATTGAAACGACGCTTCGGCCGCCGATACCAATGATGAGTTTTTTATCTTCTTGCAATTTTTCCCTGATGAATAAGGGATTGAAACAGTA